>ERZ832522.78-NODE-78-length-113955-cov-16.865759_pt1 | contig 113955 bp, 151 predicted proteins | sample MGYA00519951_ERZ832522 | MGnify/ENA primary metagenome ERZ832522 (study PRJEB31850, sample SAMEA3708728) | human gut metagenome | biome: human gut; feature: human-associated habitat; material: faeces | place: China | collected 2014 ... | reverse complement strand
CATCTTGCTGCCTCAATATCTTTCTGTGTTATTCCAATATTTTTATATAATCCAAATACAGTTTTCTCTGGTTTTCAGACACACGCCTCCGCTCCCCTGCAGGAGAGCACATTGGTGACTGCTGCGGCATAAGTGTTCCACTCTTCTTTTTTCTCTTTTAAAATGCGTCTGCCTTCTCTGGTAATGTGGTAATATTTGCGTGTTTTTCCGCTTGCGTCATCCTCGTAGGCAGTGACCAGATTATTTGCCTCTAACGTATGTAAAAGTGGGTAAAGTGACCCTGCCTTTAACTCAAATACATTTTCCGATCTGCTGCGCAGTGTCTCGATCATCTCATACCCGTACATGTCTTTTTCATCTAAAAGACGCAGGATCAGCATGGAAAGGCTGCCCTGGATCAGTGATTTATTTAACATATGAATCCTCCCTCGTTTTCCCGCTTTATTTTTGTTCGCTTTACTATATATAGACTGTCTATGCATATATTATATAGATAGTCTATATATATATATAAATTTAAAAATAGGGTATTGACAAATAAATCCATATATGTTATAATACAATCATAGCAAGAAATACTAGATAAATATTATTATGTTCATAAATTATTTACAATTAGTACATATATTGTTTACAGATAGGGTATTGACTTTTAGTTCAGAATGTGGTATAATAGCCTTACTTCACACGAAAGGAGCGAAAACAATGGAGTTTGATAATGGCACATTTGATATTGATATTTATTGTAACATGTGCGATTCAAACAAGTATGAGTTAGAATATGACGCTGAAGAAAATTGTGTAATTGTTACTTGTTCAGACTGCGGTAATATAGATAGATTATATTTTGACAAATAATTCGATTGGAGCGTTTAAATGTATCCTAGATTTGAAAAAGTAAGCTATGAACAGTTCTATGATGCTATGTCAAAAATCATAGACACTGAATACAAGGATGAATTTATTAAATCATCTTATGAATCACTTTCAATTCCTCAACGAGCTACAAAAGGTTCTGCTGGATATGATTTCAAAGCACCATTTACATTTACACTAGAACCCGGTAAAGAAATCAAAATTCCAACTGGAATTAGATGTTATATGCCAGAGAACATGGTGTTGTTTATTTTCCCAAGAAGTGGACTCGGCACTAAAAACCGACTTCAATTAAACAACACAACAGGTATAGTGGACAGCGATTATTATTATTCTTCAAACGAAGGCCATATTATGGCTACTCTAATCAATGACAGTAGAACAAATAAAACTCTAACTGTTGAAGCTGGTAAAGGATTCTGTCAAGGTATTTTCCTAAACTATTTTACTACCGCTGATGATTCTTCTAACGGAATTAGAGATGGAGGGTTTGGTAGTACAGATGGTAATATTGTATAACGATGATTCTTTGATGTACAAGGATATAAAAGCATTTCTTGACATTAAACATGTGGAGTACACAGAAGTTCCAGCCGCTGATAGTTCATATGTATTGAGTGTTGATGGTACTTTGTATAATTATCATGCGGCGTTGGCTTGGGTTGACAAGCAATAAGGTGGTGAAGATGATAGATAATTTTGATTGTTTCATGGCCGGACACAAAGTTATAACGAATCGTGGAATTGTAAATATTGAAGATATAAAAGTCGGTGATATGGTTCTTTCACATGATTTGACTTATAACATGGTAAATAAATTTAATAGCCATATACACAGTGGTGACTTACTTACTTTCACAATAAAGAATATTGATGAATCTGTAACATGTACACCAGAACATAAATTTCTTACTTTTGAATCTGGATGGTTAGAAGCTAAAAATATCACGTTTGACCACCACATTCTGTTGGCGAATATGAAAGACGACGATGTAAATAGTTATAGTGAAATAGTAAGTATAAGCGCTTCGTATGATGTTGTTGAAATGGTATATAATTTGTGTGTAGATAAGACACATTCTTATGCTGTAAACAATATTATCGCTTATGGTGACTAATAAATACAAACACAAAATGGAGATTTTATGGATATAATTCTATACTCAAATCATTGTCCGCAATGTATGATATTGGAAAACATTCTAAAGACGAAAAAACTTGAATATACAATTTTCACAGATGAAGATGAAATGATTAAGATGGGTTTTAAAAGCATGCCTATGCTTTCAGTTGATGGGGTTATATACAGTTTTAGGGATGCTTACAATTTAATTGAAAAGATTGGGGATTGATTTTCTTGAGCATTGAAAAATACAAAAATCAGTATACTAAGTATTTGAACTTCATTGATAGATACCGGAAGGCAGTAAACGCTTCTACTGGTAGTGAGGTCGATTCAAATGCTAACGTTGAACATAAAAACGTAACTACATGTACTGGTGAAATGTATAAAAAAGAAGCAATCGGAACAAATCGGCTTCTTATGATAAATAAAATTACTGAGTTGTATGGACAAGAGTTAGCTGAAGAATATATTAGGCAGTTGGATTCGCACGAGATATATAGACACGACGAAACAAACCCAATGTTGCCATATTGCGTAAGTATCACAATGTATCCATTTTTGTTTAGTGGGACAACAAATATTGGAGGAAATTCAGAAGCCCCAAAGCATCTTGATTCATTCTGTGGAAGTTTTATAAACTTGGTATATGCGGTTGCTTCGCAGTTCGCTGGTGCTGTTGCCACACCAGAATTTCTGATGTATATGGATTACTTTATTAGAAAGGACTTCGGTGATGATTATTATAATCATGTAAATGAAAATGTAATCCTTGGAAAAGAGCCTAAAACATTAGAGAACCTTATAGAAAATAAATTTCAGCAAGTTGTATACACGATTAACGACCCTGCTGGTGCTAGAAACTTTCAATCTGTATTTTGGAATATAGCGTATTTTGATAAGCCATATTTTGATGGTATGTTTAGTGAGTTTATGTTTCCAGATGGTTCAGCTCCTAAATGGGAAAGTGTTAATTGGCTTCAGAAAAAGTTTATGAAATGGTTTAACGCCGAAAGACTGAAGAAGATTTTGACGTTCCCCGTTGAAACTGTTAATCTCCTAAATGATGGAAAAGAATATGTCGATAAAGAGTGGTATGATTTTACCGCTGAAATGTGGAGTGAGGGTCATTCATTCTTCTGTTATACGAGTAATAGTGTTGACGCGCTCGCATCTTGTTGTAGACTTAAAAATGAAGTGACAGAGAACACATTTTCATATACTCTTGGTGCTGGTGGAATAAGTACAGGCAGTAAAGGCGTTATGACCATCAATCTCAATAGACTTATTCAAAATTTAGCAAAAGAAAAAGGCAAGATTACACTTGGAGATATTAGTGAAAGAGTAGCGGAACAGGTAGAGAAAATTCATAAATATATGATTTCGTATAACGAAATTGTAAAGGACAACCTCAAAAACCATATGCTTCCAGTATATGATGCTGGATATATTTCAATGGAAAAGCAATATCTTACTATTGGAATTAATGGGTTTGTAGAAGGGGCAGAATTTTTAGGGATTCAACCTACTGTAAATGATGAATATTTCAAGTATGGAGAAGCTATTCTTAAACCTATTTATACTATAAATAAAAGAGACAGAACATCGGAAATAATGTTTAACACCGAATTTGTGCCAGCGGAAAATCTAGGCGTTAAAAACTCAGGTTGGGATAAGAAAGACGGACTGTATGTTCCGAGAGAATGCTACAATAGCTATTTTTATCGCGTAGAAGATGATGGCGTAAATCTTATTGATAAGTTTATATTACACGGAGAAAAACTCACAAAATATCTTGATGGCGGTAGCGCACTCCATGCCAATCTGAACGAACACCTTACAAAAGAACAATATAAACACTTGCTCGATACTGCAATGTCAACAGGATGTTCGTATTTTACATTCAATGTTCCAAATACAATCTGTAACGAATGTGGCCATATTAGTAAACACCGTTTGAATAAGTGTGAAAAGTGCGGTAGTGAAAATCTTGATTATGCTACAAGAGTAATTGGATATCTTAAAAGAATTTCAAACTTCTCTGAGGCGCGTCAAAAAGAGGCTTTTATTAGACATTATGAATGATTTAAAATATATAAACTATGATATTGTTTTTCAAGAAGTGCCAAATGAGATTTCTCTAGTGTTCAATATTAGTGGTTGCCCTCACAAATGTGAGGGTTGCCACTCAAAATATCTATGGGAATACACTGGTAATTATATGAAAGATGATTATATAAAAATAATTGATTCGTATAAAAACTATATTACCTGTGTTTGTTTCATGGGTGGCGACCAAAACATAGCAGAACTTTATACTATGTGTAGAACAATTAAAGATATGATTCCTAATATGAAAATATGTATTTACAGTGGGCTACAAAGCATAACATCATTTTCAGAAATCATATCCGATAATCTTATCGACTATTTGAAGATTGGCCCATACGTTAAGTCTCTTGGTGGTTTAGACTCTTGCGAAACAAATCAAAAGATGTATAAGATATACGGTAATGATATGACAGATATAACATATTTGTTCAGAAAGAAAGGGTAATCATGCTACAAATATTTGTTACACAAGATAAAGAACACGAAGAAAAAATAAGGGCCGCATTGAAAAACAATGATGGGTATTGTCCTTGTAAACTTGGCAAACTACAAGAGAATATTTGCCAATGCGAGGAGTTCTTAAACCAAGATAGTGAGGGTTTTTGCCATTGTAAACTATACTTTAAAGCAGAGGTATAATAATGAGGTCAATTAAATTTGTAAAAGAGCTTTATGGAAACGCTGAGAATATGCCAGATGATTCATTTTTTATAAAAGATTTTGATTTGGCATACGAAAAGCGTGACACACTATCTATGTTGGAGAGCGCAATACATTCAGAACTGCCATTTGAGGGCATTCAAACTACGAACGACGAATCAATACAACGCTCTTTGACTATTAAATTCAATAATGATGCCGAATTCAACGCCACGAGATGCGCAGTAATTTATAATGATGGCGATTGTGATGATTTCATAGTGAGCAATTTGCTTGAAACATTTTGGAAAAATCTTGATATACCTGATGGTATAGCGCCAGAAAATTATGCTGATGATTTCTGGAAATATGATTTGGAATTTGAAATTGGGAACTGTATTGTTTACAGCGAAAATGGAGAATTTGAATCATCTTATGAGAATGAAAATGGAGAAAAAGTTCCAGTAAAAACGAATAAGAAAACGATTGGTGTCCTACCGTATAAAGTATCATTCTCAAAAAGAGAAGAAGAAGTACCATTTGGTATGTAAAATTATGGCGTGTAAAAAAGGCTAACCCATACGGGTTAGCCTTTTATTTTTATGCTAAAGCCGCCTGTGCTTCGGCAATTTTGTCTTTTAGACGCTCATTTTCTTCTAATAAGCTCTTGTTTTCAGTTTCTATTCCCTCAATATATTTCTTGAGGGCTTCATTTTCTGAAACCAATTCTTTATTCTTTTCTTCTAAGACATTGACTTTAGCCAGCGCTTCATCAACCTGTTTCATCAAATCTTCAAGCTGTTTCATAAGTTCTTCAATTTGCTTTACAAGTTCACTCGTTGGAGTTTCTGGTTCTGGTTCAGGCGTAGGCTCTGGTTCAGGAGTCGGTTCCGGTTCGGGTTCCGGGGTTGGCTCCGGTGTAGGTTCCGGGTCAACCGGAGTGTCAATTATTTCACATCTTCCATCTGGTAAATTATATACAGCATAGTAAGAATTACCATTTGTATATCTGAACTGACACCAGTAAAGTTCTTCCTCGTGAGCCTCAGTATCCATCGTAATAAGAGGATAGGTTCCAACTGGAATATAATCGCTATCTCCAAATTTTACAACGTCACTTGTGTTTCGAGACATGAAAGCCTGATTCTTATTTGGAGTTATAATCTTCAAAGACTTATCATTAACAGCTACATCAATAGTAGCATCAATAATTTCACATCTATCATCTGGAAGATTGTACACAGCATAACAAGAACCTCCGTCTGGAAGTCTAATTTCACACCAATAGAATCCCTGTTCTCCTACTGTGTTCTCTTTGCTGATAATCTTATAATCACCAATTGGAAGATAATCAGAATCTCCAATCTTTATAACATCATTTACGTTCTTTGAGCCGAAGCCTTGACACTTATTTTCTATTTTTACTCTATATCTTAGAACAGACAAATTTTCCACGTCTCCACCACCTGTCGAACCTCCGCTAATTATAGACGGATAATCTTTATAAGCAATGTTCATATCAACATTGCCAGATATCCCAGATACTGAACCTTTAGAACTATACTGCCATATTGTATATGGGCCTGTATATGATGGATTCCCAGTATAATCAGCAAGCCATAAATCATATGCGCCCAATTGGCTCATATCTAAAAGTGTTTTAGCGAAATTTGTGTATGTATATAATACAGGATAATATCCAAGATTTTTCGTTTCGCTCAAAAATGCCTTACATATGTCTGTATTTGTTTGTTTATCTATCTGTGAATACAAAGCACTATCTTCACAATCGAAAGCAATAGGCATTGTAATAGTATAAGGCTTTACCTTTTCAGCAACGGCTTGCGCACACACCTTTGCGGAACTAACAGTTTTAGCATATGAATACACATATACACCAACATTTATTCCTGCGGCTATTGCGCCAGCCATATTCGTCTGATAATATGGGTCATATCCATCGTTTATTGTACCATCATAGTTACAATACCCGACTCTGATAAAGGCAAAATTGTATCCAGCCGCTTTTACTTGTGGCCAGTTTATAGTGCCTTGATATTTTGATACATCAATACCTTTTATTTCGGAGCTTATATTAGAGTTATCGTTTGAATAATTATATATTCCAACAGAGTTAGAACATCCGGCATATTTTGTTGGGTCAAGCCCTTTTCCACTTCTTGTTGCTCTCACTTCAAGATGGCAATGTTTGATTGGTGGATTAGCGAGTGCGGCGTTTCCGCTGTTTCCCATAATAGCAATAGCGTCACCAGTTTTCACTTTTTGTCCAACTGATACTAAGTTTTTTTCGTTATGGCAAAAATAGATAAAGTTCACGGCGTCAGGAGTTTGGTTAGCGTCTAGCTGTACGCATACATACCAGCCCCATTCCCAAGTTAAATCACCTGTGCTTTTATCTACTTTACGAGAGGAAACGACTGTGCCACTAATAGATTTTCCACTATAATCTGGCATCAATATAGTTGTACTGTCCAATCCAACCAAATCTATACCGCCATGCCAAGTCTTTCCGTTTCCTCTTGTATATCCATAACAGCTATAATAATACGGAACTTGCGTTCTTCCAGTATAAATAGACATGTTGTTCTCCTTTATACATAAGCTGTATAGTAATTATATTATTGGCCCATTTTAGCAATAAGTTCTTTCATCGCTTTTATATCAGTTTCCTGATATGTTAATTGCTCCAAATTAGCAATTAAATGATATTCTGTAACTACTTCACCAGTAGCAACATTTACACTATCATATCTACCAATACCAATTGATACAGGTTCATTGTATCTTTCATATGTGATAGTGCTGTTTGATTCAGTGTTTATGATTTGAATTGTTTTTGTTAGTTCCTGATTAGAGAATAAAGCAATAAATTCTGTATCAGACATTGAAGATTTGTCCATGTGTATTTCTATATGACTTCTTACCGTAGACGAATAGCTAGGGTAAACAGCCGTCATAGGCAACACTTCATATTCATCGCCATTAGAAAGTTTAATTTTTACCATTATATATACCTCGTTATGTAGTACACCAGCATTTGTTCAATACAAGGTGTATAGTTGCTTGAGCTGTGCTACTACTACGACAAAATATACCAAGCGCCCAGTTATTTTGTAGACTTGCCACATTTACCGTGAGTGTAAAACGCTTTGAAACAGCCCCATTACCCCAACCCTGTCCGTTTGGGTCGTTGTGATATGTATTAATTGAGTTGTCCCAATTTATACCCGTAACAGTAGGCCAACCGCCATTTATACTATAATTATCAAAATTTCCAATTCCAACCATTCCACTCGCATTTGGACTTACATAGTAAACCGAATAGTCAAAGTTAGCATAGTTGTATGGAGTAAGATTGACGACGGCATATACCGCCGCGTCATTAGCAACATTTCCAGATACTTCTCTTTCAATTATAGTTGGAGGAGCAGTATTTGTTTCATTTGTTTTACTTCCACGCACATACCATGTAGAGCCGGGATATACTTGTGCGTCTCTTTTCCACACTAAAGTATTGTTATAAAATACTTGGTCGGATGCTTGATTATTTAGATATACGTTCTGAGAAGTAGCAACATTTGTGTTATTATAAAATAATGCCATATGCTCACCGCCTTACGAGTAGGAAATCCACAAATTGCCATTGTAAGACATAACTATATTAGATGAACGAGCAGAGTCAGCACTGTCAGCATGTACACAAGCAAAATATTTCCTTGCTCCGCCATAACTACCAGTTCCACTGTAATTAAGCCACCAAGCATAGTGGTCGTTGGTCGCTTTTGATATAGTTTCGTCTTTAATATTGCCTGTAACACCAGTAGCATTGGTGGCTGTTCCAGCAGACGTAGCATATGGTGCTGTAATAGTAGCTGCCACATCACCGTTTTTATATTTAAGCCTTATTGTGTTCCCACTTGTGTCAAGTGCTGCGGCATAGGATGATACAATAGGATTCCCAGCAGAATCTTGAGTCGCTTTCAATGCCTCATTAGCATAATTAACTTTACTTACTACTTCATCAGAACTATTTCCGGTATATATAACTCCGTCTTTATCAATGGCAATTTGTCCGTAGCTCAATAGGGGGGGGGGCAGCCGTTACCGTAGCATCGGTACTCTGCCTAAGAACTTTTATTGACATAGATATTCACCCTTTTGGCAAATTAGTTTTCGCCAACTATTTGTTTATATTCGGACTCCGAAATCCACAAAGGCACATAAGAATATAATTGTTCCTTTGTTATATTTCCCATAGTATATTGAATTTTTAAGAAATCAAACATTTGAAACACCCCTAGACAACATTACAAGCATTGCTTCTTCTAAAGCAGCAACTCTATCGTTATAACTCGGCATTGGAGCTGGGCGGTTTGCTATTTCGGCTTCTTTTTCTTCATCGCTACGCTCTACTGGAATGTTGTTTTCAAGTTTATAGTTGGCGCATCCTCGAACATCATAGAGTGGCTGTGGGAAATAGTTTCCTTGTGCGTGATGGTGTTTGTCTCCATATCCGCTATCAATTTCTATCCATCCAGTAGTATCACTGATAAAAGCGCTACTATTTATCTCTACTATATATCCAAGTTCATTTACACGAACATATACAATATATTTATCTTCCATTTTATATACCTCGTTATATTTCGGCAGTAAGGTTTAATTGGGTATCTGATAGAATAAAACAACAGGCTTGATTCTTCTGAGTAAGTCCCAACCCATAAAAATTTAGTTTTACAATCCCCGGGCCAACAGAGGCTCCGGGTGTAGCGCCTGTAATCTTATGTATAGTGCCATCACCGAAATGAAACTCTCCTGATACCGTACTCGAAGTTGGATTTACTCGCATTGTTTCAGGAACGGGCATCATAATAAATACGTTCTTGCCTTCCCAATCAACATATCCGCTTCCAATTAACTGCCAAGTTGCTATTTTAACATAATACCTTCTACACTCATTTAGTTCGTTCAAATAACTCTTTGGTGTGTAGTTCGTTGCCTGTGCGCCCTTTTCAAGTTTTACCCATTCAATAGATACACTTCCGGGGCCTGTTTCACCCGGAACTACACCAATACCAAACCACCATGTTGATACACCAGTAAATTTTTCGTATGTAAAATAAAACGAACCCATATCATAGGCATCTGAGTATGAGGTATTACCAAGATAAAAACTTTTTGAATATACTGTTCCATCAACTTTGGCTGATAAAGTATATCTTCCAAAATCACTCGAATCAACATCAACAATAGCATGTCTCATATATGATATAGCGTCTAGTCCAAAACGAGCTATATTATTTGAGGCATCGAAAGTAAGCGTTTTTGTGCTATAATTAAAATCACCAATCAAAACCCATCCATCAATAGAATAACCCCACGATTGTAAATAACTGGTTTGTCCTCTTTGATTTACTGATAAACTTCCGTTGTAAAGTAAATTTGGGTTACCAACCTGTGCGTTTGCTGTTGAACTCATTTGCTTTACAATATTATTACTTCTATCAGCACTATATATATTGCCAACAGCGTCCTGTGCAATCTGTCCGTATTGTAAAGAATCAGGCGGAGAATAGTCGTATATATTTGATGGAGGAGTTTCTCTTTTAATCTTAACAGCCACAATAATCACCACCTGCTGTAAAATTTGCTATTAATGTCGTATTAGACTAAGTTCAGCCCAATACGACATTAATAATATATTATATTTTATAATTCTGCTTCTAAAGCAATTACATACATAATTATTAACTCTCTTTAAAACTCTGACGACAGGTTAAAATATCCTGATAATGCCACCGCACCTGCGTTAAAACCAGTTTGATTTACAGTAACTTGAACAGCAAAACCTGTGGATTGAGCATCCATACCAGTGATATCACACCCGAATGTATATGGTTCAGTCGATTTCGTTATTGTTGGCTTGACTCTCATAACTTGCAATGTTGTCATTGGGATTCTATAAATTAAACCATTTAATGGTGGATAAGTTCTCCAATCCATAAAAATCGCCTGAAAATACCGCAAACACTCAGACAGCTCAACACTATATTCCTTTGACACATACGGTGTAGCAAAGTTTCCAAGCTCCATCTTTATCCAATCAACAGTTATAGACTGTGATACATTTACAACCATTGTAAGAAGAGCGGCATGTTCAGCTTTTCGTGTAATCATTTTAAAACCGCCCCACGTAGTCTCTAATAGGAACGGAGCGCCAGTAACACTATCTCCATATTGTGGTATTGTTGTTGTAAATACATGTCTAGTATCGTTTATAACAGAACTTACAGTTATGGTATCACCAATAGATACATTTTCTAAAGGGATATACTGTCTAAACTGGTTGCCATATATCCCTAATGTGCTATTTGACGTGTAAGTTCTTGTTTGGACATCAAACGTTCCGCCCAGAACCTGCCATCTATCTATTGAGTATTTTGGAGCAGCGTCTGTGTTGCTATAACTGGTTTGATTACGTTGATTTATAGGATTAAAGAAGTTTGTGTTGTCCAATAAGTTCGGATTGGATGTTTGAGAATATTTTTTAACACTCATTTGCTCGACTGGACTGTTAGAGCTGTCACCCACATACATACTTCCGGCCCTGTCACACGCAATTATTCCATATTCTGTGGTGGGGGGGGGGCAACGGCTCTGTGGATGTTGATGATATTGTTTGTCTTAATATTTTAATTCCCATAGTCGTCACCCATCAATAAAACCCATCATCATACGTTAGAAATCCAGCTTGAGTGATTGTAACACGGCTTTCAAATGTTGTCAGTCCAGAGACAGTACCACCTGAAGAAAGAGATAATGCCCCAATATTAGCGGCTGTTAGGTTTACTTGACCTTCTCGATAGGCAGTTTCTGCATTTCCTTTTACGCCATATACCCTTCCTCTTGGAGCGCTCCATGTTCCATTAGCGTTTAGATAGTACGATGGGTGGCCAGAGTCTAATTTTGGGCATAATCCTGGTGCAGAGCTGCTAGCCAATGCCCCGCTAAGAATCATACTCCTATTCGCTAATGCTGTGATTCTGCCATATTGGTCTATCGTTATATATGGCACATTAAAAGCAGAGCCAAAATTAATTGTTCCTGAAGCGCTTGGTCCAACGCTTTGGCTTGTAGTGCCCGGAAATAACGCAACTAAATATATATTGTATTCTCCATCAGTCGTAGACGGTTTAACAGATATTGCTGTGCTTCCATTATAAATAGTTCCAGTGGGTATACTCCATTCTCCGGTTGAACAAAGGTACCTTGTTGATTGGCCAGAAGTCGGAGCGGGAACCAATCCGCTTGTACCTGCTGCTGTTGTTGTAGCGCCTGTGAATACGGAATATGTCGTATCCTCCCAAGGCACATTAACATACGCTTGCCCAGAAGTATTAAGTTCAATAGGGTAATTCTTCCCACTTTCAGTGTACCCTATCTTAATTAATCCAAGTGTGCTAGATGTAGCTTGAGAATATGTTGTATTTGTATCTGTCCATGGAACATTTACAAACATCTTATCATCAGCATCAAGTTCTACTGGATAGTTTCTGCCACTTTCCGTATATCCAACCTTAACAAGTCCCAACGCTGTTGATGTCGCTGCGGAATATGTTGTGTCTGTGAACTTAGCGCCAGATGGTACAGACGAAGCTATTGTAAACCCTGTTGATTTAATTTTACCAGTCGTTCCATCAAAAACAGCCACTTGTCCAGACGTTGGGACTGTACCGATAACTCCAACTTCAGTTGGTGTATATGTCGGTTTATTCGGCTCTTTTGCCCATGCTGATACGTCAGATGCTGGACGAGCATTAGATAGTCTGGAATCATTTCCCTGACATACAGTGCCAGCGGCACTTCCGAAATTCTTGTTGAACGCCGTATTCTTAGCAAATGCTGGTTCAGCTCCTATGGAAGTAGGAGTGGGTTCGGATGGTAGTGTTATACTTCTATTATCAGCCGATGTTATCTGTCCCCTGCTATTCACACTTATATATGGTACATCAATAGAATCTCCGAACCCCACACTACTATCTTGTGATGGGCCGTAAGAACCAGCAGTTACGCCGCTATTGCTTATTGAAAAAGAGGTGCCATTAAGGGATAATCCAGTACCAGCCGTATAAGTTGTGTCAGTGAATTTAGCTCCCTCTGGCACCCTTGTCCCTATTGTGTATGGTAAAGATTTATAGCCTAATGTTCCATCGCCAATCTTCACCTTGCCAGTATCAGTCTCAACCAAAAACTCGCCCTCAAGGTAAAGTTTGTTGGCATTATTAAAGTTAGTGGAAGTATCATGCTTTTGTTGCTGTCTGGCATCTAAGGTTATATTAGCCATTTAATACCTCCCCTTTCTTAATGGTAATTATGCGTTCCCGCCATTAAGAATAAAGGTATCAGTTGTTCTTAAAAGCGTATCAGAGTCTGTCAATTCAGTAGAAGCGTGAGTAACCCAGTTCGCGTTTGCTCTCGCTGTTGTAAAGTACAAGTTGCTACCCTCAGCAACCTCGGACGTTGTAAGCGTAACAGCTCCAGTAAGTCCGTTTACACTCGTAACGGCGTCAGTTGGTGTTTCAAGTTCTACCCAGTTCGCCAACGTAGTAGCAGGAGCAACTTTAAGAATAAATGTCTTATTTACATCAGTACGAACAGCTACGTCGCCCTGCTGTGCCTCAAGAGCAAGCATTGCTGCTTGGCTATCAACAACAAACGTGTCAGTAATGGCAATTGCGGGGATAACAGCTTCACTAAGTTTACCACCAGCGCCAAGAACAGGTACATTACCCTCGGCAGTACCAAAGTCTTTTGCCGCCGCTGTTCCAGCGTCAGAAATCTTAGAAAGAGTAAGCTCAGGAATGTCAGCCGCTGTAAGATTTGCGACACCTTCTGTCACTCGTCCTTTAGCATCAACTGTAACTTTTGTGAAAGTGCCAGCTACAACACCGCTGTTAGCAAGCACAAGAGGAATTGTTACGTTAGCACTACCGTCAAACACAGGAGATGTACCAGTAGCATCACCAGCAACAGAAATTGTACGTCCAGTAGCCAATGTGGTAGCAGTATCAGCCGCCACAGCCTCTGATGCCTTACCGATTGTCATTGTGCCGTCAGCACCGATTGTTACTGTATCTGTACCCTTGGCAGTAGACTTAACAACACCGCCAGTTTCTGCTGTGCCATAATCAGTGTTCTTTACATATTCACTAGGAACGGCTGTAAGAGCACCTAAATCATCTGCTGTAACCGTAACATTGGCAGAACCATTAAATGTCTTAGAACCAGCAGTAAGCGTGCCTGTGGTAGCATTTGCTGTGTCGGCTACAATTGCCGCGTTTACATATCCCTGTTCGGCCTTTGGGTTGTTGGCAAACTGCGATTTCAACATGTCGCCAGCGCCAAGGTCGCTCAAATCATCGGGAGTAACAAGCTGTTTCCACACGGCTTGATTTGTTGTGTTATTAAACAGCAGATACGCTTTATTGGCGGCTGTATCAACCCACATTGCGCCAACATCATATCCAGAATCCGTAGGTGTCGGAGCCTTATTCATAATAATTGCGCCAGTAGCGCTCGCATATTCAAGCGTTTTCCAATCGCTTACTCCGTCACCGAATTTAAATTTTCTAGTATCTGTTTCTACACCCATTTCACCCTTTAAAAGAACGGGGTTTTGTGTAGTCCAGTTATTTTTAGTATCATTTCTTATTTGAATTTTTACATCTAATGTTGTATTAGCCACGAGCTTTCCCTCCTGATATAATATCTATCTCACTATAATCAGAGCCTACACAATAATACTTTAAATCGGTATCTGACCATCTATAAGTCCTATTTGTAGAAGTTTCGATATATATATTCTTTTCGCTTCCTATGTTTGGGAACTCAATAGCAGTCTCTTTTGTAATTATTTCGGCCTTTGTATCTTTCAGCTCTTGATATTGAGCATCAGCTTGTTCTTTATATTCATTTACAAGTTTGACGTATGCTTCATAGTCTGTTGGTGTAGGCGGAGGAGTTGGAATATTATCGGCGTTATATGGTGCTGGTTTAACCGGAACCATTACTTCGTTTGTCGTAATTCGCTTAGTATCTGTAAACCCATACAATGATACTGTGAAATTAGGAGAAGTAATAACCTCCCATGGAACCAAACACACATTGCCAACAATTGGAACCGTAAAGTTTTTGTCTTCAGCCGCATTATTGAATACGGCATTCTGCGCTACTTCTTCCCAATCATATGAAAAGTCAAACATAGCATATAAATAATTATATGTACCCCCAACTACCTTTTGACAATCATTTCTAGTAAGTCTTTGTTTGTTTACAGAAAAACTAAGCATAAGTCACGTCCCTCTCTGTTCCCAGCCCTCGGCTTTGTCAATCACGACTATATCTTCGTCTTTCAAATTACCAAGACTTTTGATTTTGTCAAGCGCCTGTTTGCCATAAACCGTGTATGACAATGTGATAATGATTGCTACTATGGCTAATACGCTAACACCTTGTATACTCTCAGAATATTGTGGAGCAACATTGTATATTTCTATGAGTTTTGTAATTCCAGAAAGCCCAGCGGCAAGAATATCGACGCCGAGAACAACGCCGATATTCCTAACAACGCCAGTAAGAAGTGTTTTCCACTGGAACTCATTTGTCTTAGACGCGATAACCGAACCTAAGATACTATTGGAAAAAGCACAAAACAACATAAAGATTCCAAAAGATGATACCATTACTAAGCTATCTAATACAGCGTTTAAAATTTCATTCAACATAGCTAGGCATCCTTTCTATATGTCATTTAGGAGACACCCATTTCATACAATTTCTGTTCAATATATGTCCTCTGTTCCAGAGTAACATACAGGCACATCGCCTCTGTGGTTTCTCCTGTTTCGTGACTTGTAGTTGAAATAAGTTTCTTACCAATACCAGTCACAATACAATAGTGCTGATAAAGGTATTCATATGCGACGGTTCCATCGTCGTCTTTTGTTTTAGTGATACGGATTTCATCTGTTGCAGATTCATCCGAGAACGCTTTCTCGAAAGCGTCAGACGTCATTGCGTCTTTATCAATATGAATTTCCATTTTGCTACGAACATTCGGCAATCCGCTTGGATATACCATAGTAGATTCAAGAACTTCATATTCTTTGCCATTTTTAAGTGTTACTTTTATCATAATTGTTTCTCCTTTAAACCAGATAACAACCGTTCATTAAAATAGTCGCGTTCTTACCCAAATGAGTAGCACCAGACTCTACTTCTAACATCAAATAGTAATTCCCATTTGGGGAGTTTATATTGAATTTAGTGCTTGCAGTATATGTTGCGTCGAATCCGTTTGCTTCGGAATAAATAAGCTGTTGAACAACATTTCCGTTTATATCACTTAATGCCACCTTAACATGGGAAAAGCTATTTGTAATAAATGCCCGGAGATTGGCAAAATATATTTGTGAATAACCTATTGTGCTAAATCCACCAAGCATAACACGCCCATATCCGCGTTCTGTGCCGCCGAATGCATCAACCTTGATATCTGTACCGCTGTTTGTAACCGTAAAGTATGCGGCGTATCCAAGGTTCTGTGTATTGGCAACAGGAGCGCCGGGATATACAGTGTACTCTTTCTTCCAAACCTCAACGTTGTTACATGACACAGTTTTGCAATATGTTCCATTAAATATAACATTGCCAGAAGAAGGGATATTTGTGCCATTAAATGATAATGCCATTTATATCCCTCCCGTCGTGTCAACTTTTATAGGGGGGGGGCAACTAGCCCAGCGATTTTATTTAATTTCATATCTTATACTCCGTATCAATATTAGAAATTACACTTTAAACTATAAACATACCCTGTGAAACTACGATAGTTATTATTTGAAAAACCCATCAATACATAGTAACTTCCACTAAGCCCCGAAGTATTTAGAGTTACGCTGGTTATATTTGAAACACCAGTTACCATAGTTGCCGCTACGCTTGTATTGTCAGCATTTATCGTTGGCCATGAATTAAGTATATGTATATAAAAATACGAATATGATTCGTATTGGTCAAAAACATTAATACTTGCGGTCAATGATGAAATTGCCGATAAATCAACTTTCCAGTTGGTAATAACACTACCACCGCCAAGATAATTGCCAGTACACGTCACCGAAATATTTGATGCGTTGAAAGCCGGAGTAGATGCGGTTTGGTTTCTGTAATAGTTTGTACCAGCAGAGCCGCCTAAATAATAAGCTGCCTGGGCGTTCCAGCCACCAGTAAATTCAGTATATTGATTCCCACTGTTATATAACCATTCTGGTGCTCGTTTCCAAACTTGGGTTCCATTGTATGTTACCGTGCTACAACCAGTTCCATTATATGTTACGTTTCCGCTTACTGGTACATTTGTGCCATTAAAACTTAAAGCCATAATAACACGTCCTTACCATGTAATTGATAAACTGGTTCCATTAAGAGCCATATTCAGTGCGTGACCGTTTATTCTTTGAACCGAAATATTTGGCCATGCGGTTCCGGCAGCATTAGAAGATGAAAGGTTAACGTATGTTTTCTCTGCATTAGCGTAAACAGCGCTTACAGAACCATCTGTCCCCGACCAGTTGTTATTGTAAATAACGATATTATTTGAGCTTCCAGCACTGGTAGAATGTGTGGCATTATCAGCATATACAGAGGCGTAATACTTTCTCGCGCCGTCTTTGTTCCCGCTTCCGGTGTAGTTAAGAAACCAAGCATATGGAGAAGCAGTTTGTACTGCTATACCCATCTCTTTAATTGACGTTGCTACATTTCCCGCACTATTAGCATAAGGAACAGTTATTGTCGAAAGATTTTCACCAATTTTATTCTTTAGAACAATTGTATTGTCGGCAACGTCCAAAGAGTTCGCGTATGTCTCTGTTATTTGATTACCAAGATTATCTGTGTCAGCTTTAGTGGCATACCCAACCTTGGTGGTTCCGTTAAGTATATTTGTGAATCGTTTGAGTATTTTGCCAAATAAAATAGACAATTTATCGCCAGAAGCTATGTCAGTATCGGTAGCAGCCTCTGTAAAAGTAACAGTAACATCAGAGCCGTCGCCAGTTTTGTCAAGTTTATTGAGAAATGCTGGTGTTCTATCGGTTACAAAATCTGTCATTTTGACTTCAACTTGGCCGCCTGTTACAACAGTGAGCGGACCGGCTGTGTTGTCGAAGTCAACAGGGTCCGTGGCGTACACTTCTGGCGTAGCGAGCTGGTAGGCTATTTGGACGGGTGTGCCGGCTTCTTTTTGGGCGGCAAGCCATGTTTTCGCAGTCGCTGTATCTGTAACGCCTAATGCTGTCCATGTATCGGCGATACCAATGATTTGCAAGCGATTCAGCACGTCACGGTTGAAACTTGCAGATATCCCCCCTGTAACGGTCGGAGTATCCCCGGGGTTACCATGTGAAAATTTCAATGCATACCGCGCAATTGCATTTCTGTCTAAATCAAAGCGTATCCGTTTCTGAGTATTTCCGTAGGTATCAAATACGACATCCTCCGTCCCGTCAAGCTCCACAAAGCCCGTCTGGTACTCCGTCAAGCACACGTCCAGCCCGTTGGTGCCGTCGTAGTCGGTGGACTGGTAGTAGACGGTGAGGGGGGTTGCGGCAAATATTGCGCTGGCTGCCGTCAAATAGGTCGATGTATCCCCGCTTGTTGCTCCTGCCGCTGTAAGTCTTTTAATTGATAAAACGATACTTATAGCGCCAGCGTCGGAGTCAGCGGAATATACACCCTCATTCGTCGCATTGTATGCAGTTTTTGCATATCCGGGCAGCCAATCCGATGCAATCGGAGAAAGTCGCGCTGAATTATAAGCCTTATAAAATCTGGCGTATCCGTTGCCAGCATTGTTGGAAAAAGTAAATCCATCTGCGCTAGAAAGCACAATCCGCTTATCATAGACGCTCTTAACCCTCGTCCGGCAAATATCCCTCACGTCGCCAACCTCATGCAGAGCACGGGGGATGGGGAGCTGTGTCACGCTGCCTTGATATGGCTCGTAGGGGAGGGCGGTAGTTCCGAGGTTGAGCATGGGGTAGATGGTGGTGTTTACAGTAGTCCCGGCTAGCACCTGGATAGTGGCATAGAGTATATTATCCTCTTTCTGCTTAGTGAGAATCCCAGATATCCCTTGTCCTCTATCAACAAGCACATTGCGCACAAACGCTCCGCTGGACAGTCTCTCGTTGATAAGCACTTGCGCCTGCGTTGACCCACCGGAAAGACACACGGTCCGGCCAAGCAGCGCGCGTTCAAAATGCGCGTAACTATACCCAACGTTAGTCGTAGCAGTGCCGGACACCAAAATGCTGCCATCAGGATTAGGCGTAAAGGTTATGCCGCCAGTTGTTTCTGTCCTCACCGCTTTCGGCAGCAGGTTATTGCCGCTCACAAATACGCTGTCCACCCCTGTGAGCGCCACAGGAGCTTCTGTCGTCCCGCCCTGTGCGTTTTCACCGTAAGCTGTGATGGATGCGATACGCTGCGCGCCAGCATATTCAACCGTTACGGGTTCGCCACTATACACAGCAGCGGCACTGTTTGCCATATTGGCCACCTGTACAACGTTGCCGTTTTCATCAAGAGTAGCAATACCATTGGGCTGTGCGGCTTTTTTGCCAGAGCTTTCAATCGTACCATCGTCAGCTATTTGTAAGATATCCCCAGCTTCGCCCGTTACAGTGATAGAAGAAGCGCTGGTAATTCCAATAACAACAAATTGTGTTCCATCATACAAACACAACACAGGGCTATTGGCAACAAAATCACCAGCATCTACTGCTTTAAGTACACCATCGGAACCATATTTCATAACATCTTTATTCGTGGTTCCGTTAATATTGATTTGTACAGCCCCAGTGTTCTTTTGATTCAACGAAAGAACAATAAGTTGTTCGTTTTTATATCCGGGATAGTTCGCTACACTAGCAGTATATAACGAACCAGCAGAATATGTACCTTTTACAACAAATGCTGATGGTGTAGCATTTATGCTATCAATAGCATCAGAATGTTGTTTAAGCACAGTATCTATAACATAAAAGTTACTTGTACTCTGACTGCCAGCGGTGGCAACACGGAAATCCAAGAACCTTACATCAGTGTCAGTGCTGCTATACACTGAAAAGCTATAATTTGGCGTTGTAGCCATTATACCACTCCTTTTTCATTTCTTTACCATGTTGCCGTTGTTCGTGGCAATAACAAGGTGCGGCTTATAAGTATAATTATTATGACGTAATAAAATCCAAGTCTCCAAGCGTAATACCGTCCATCTCGCCAAGCGTTTTTGGGTCTAGCCCACCAAGTAATCTAAACCTACCAACCAATGGTTGTGCTGTGATTTTTAACATTACTGGTATAGTTGTGGTGGCCTTGACAAGCATTTTCATGCTTGCTATAATATTGCTTGTCATAGTAATAGTAATAAGATTTGATACTATTGACTTGAAAGAGACAATTAAATTGGTTTTTATTGGGGCAACATTGTTTGCCATTAACATTCTAAGTTTGATACGATTTGCTACTACTGAGAACAAATATTGTGTCTTAATAGTAACCTTTGACAACAACTTAGCTTTCAAAGAAGATATAATCTTTATTGTGTTGATGTTATTGAACAACAAAGTTACAAGTCTAGGAAATGTAGCTGCTATTATTGTAAATGAACGTTTGGCATTGGCATATATTTTGAACGGCTTCATTTAATCGCCTCCGTTCTAGGATTACACAAGCTGAATCTTCATTGAGTTAATAGCAAACAAAAGAATCGTAGCTGTCTGAACCGTTCTAGGCGTAGTCAAAGCATCGTAATAAAGCACGTTGCCGCCACCAGTTGTAGCTGAATCAGCAATAAATACATGCGTGATAGTACCCCACGCCGTTGTGCTTTCTGGGAACTCAAACTGTACCTTATTCTGTACGATACCGCCAGTAGAATCTGTGAAGTTTGTTTTGTTATTTGTGACTGCTACTCTCTGGTATCCGCCACCAGTCGGCTCTGTAACACCAGTACCAGCCGCATTTATAGCAGTAGTAGAAAGCCCAATATAATACGTACCGTTCGGCGTAAACGATGTAGAGCCAAACAGATAGTCATTGAGTCTATTGGCCTGATAAGTTGTAATAGCCAAAGAAATCACTCCTTAGTTTATTTATAGGTTATAGTATATGGGCTAGAGCAATACTAACCCATATACTGTGAAATATTTACTTTCATGCTCTGATTTTTGGAATAATTGTGATAACGCCCTGCTGATATACATACTCGTCGCCTTTGTAGTCTACAAGAACAGGCTGTTGTATGAATTTACCAGACAGGTTTTCAGTATTTGAACTGCTAAGTTTTACAACGAAGTTATTACCACCGAATATTTCTCCCGGCAAATCTAAAACGGCTACGTCGGGTTGCCCTACATAACACAGTCTCCAACGCGCTGTTGAACTGCTCAAATCCAAAGGAGTTCCGTCCTTATAGAAATAAGAAAATTCAAGCGTTTCAGAGTCGCCAGCAATCATGGCAAATTCACCTAGCTGATTAACTTCTATACAGAATACGCCATTAGCCATTGTATTCTCCCTCTTTCAAGTCTGGCTCCTTTAGTTGATAGTTGTCGCATTCGACAAACAGTTCTTCAATAACATTCATAACACCAGCGACAATGGCGCAATTCTGTTTGCCGCTTACTTGAATAGTGTTAAGAGCATTATATATAGATTGCAATTTTTCTTTCATTTTCCGGTTCCTCCGTTATAATATAGTCAATAAAATTGAAATTTCAAGGACGTGCAGCCAGTTGGACACAAACACCCATTGTATATGATTTGTCTGTAACAAACACATTAGTCATAACGTCTGTTGATTTTGACAACAAAACGTATACTGCCGCTAATATAACAGGCATACGAAACTATTATAAGACAAGTGGTATGTGGGTTGTGACAGGATAATATACCGTTATCCAGAAACAAACCATGTAGGACTGCTTCTATAAATAACATCAGTCATATAAGTTATTTTACTAAAACTTGGAACGCCATTTGTAACGTTGCTAACATAGCGTAAAACGGCAGTTTTTTTGCCTATTACAAAACTTTCTGAACTCCAAGTGGCAGTTCTACCTTGAAATTTCAAATTTGTGAGGTCAAGGTTGGCAATAGTGGCATTCGTAGCATTAAGTTGTTGAATCGTAGCGGCGTTAGCAGCCAGTGTGTGTACGTTTGCTAACTCCACATTCATTTCATCCACAAATGCTTTTGTGGCGTATAACGTATCTAGCTTTGCCGATGTAACAGAACCATCTTGGATATTATTTGTCTTGATTTGGTCACCAAGGTTTGAAGCATAAATACGCCCATTAAACGTAGCAGAACTTGGTGTCCAAGAGAGCAGACTCAATTTACCATATCCATTAGACGCAATATAGTCACCACTAGCTGTATTATATAGTCTATCAGTTCCTATTTGCCATCCGCCAATAGAACCACTTGTAGCAGTTATTTGGCCATTAATCACAAGGTTTCCGTTTGTGTCAACATAAAACTGATTAGACCAGTTAGAACTTGTATTTGGCCTTGTCTGTATACTAATTCCATCAGTTGGATTTAGTTTGATTTGGCTTTTGCCATTATCTGATACAATAGTAAAAGAAGCATTATTGAGTACAGCACCATTGGAATCCAGTACGAAGTTGTTGTTATCATTGGTTATCTGTAATTGATTACCAGCGATAAGTTTTCCCACAATTGCGTCCGCCACAAGGCCGAAGACGTTCTGTCCATTAAGGTTTATTTGCCCCAAAGCAAGCCCTGCTGTTTGCCAGTTGTTGCTTGTAAACGCAAGAGTATTGGATGTAAGCCACACTTGGTTAGGGCTATAATCTCCATTATCTGTCTGGTTTCTTCCGCGCAACCCATTCTGGTTAATAACAATTTCTTGGTTTGTGGCATTAATAACGTTGTTCTTTGAAGTATCAAGAGCAGAATTGATAAACTCCGAAACAGTGTTGTTCATTCCACTGTTTACATATTCGCCCCATTTACCAGCATCGAATTTGACGCTAGAACCCGCCTTAATAGCATCACCAAATAAATCTCTAAACGTATACGCACCAGAATCCAGTCTATAACGATTACCGAATACTAATGAGAAGTTTGTGGGGTCGTCAAGTTGAACATTGAGTTCAAGTAAAACTGGTGTTATACGTTGTCCCTCGTCTTTTTCAATATTGACAATACACCCAAGTTCAAGTTGTGAGCTAAACTTCTGAAATTCTTTTAAGAACAAGAAGTTTACACTATCCACTGTGAACTCAAAACGCGGTTGTGCCACTCTTGAAAGTACATATTGTCCCTGTGTATACAAAGACATTGCTACGTCTTGAATTTCACCATTATCCATTTCAGTTGTTGTAATGAAACTCTCATTTTGATATGTATTTTCAATGGTGTATGTTTTGAGTTCATTGTATTGTGCTTCTGTGAAGTTATTTGCGAAAGACAAAGAATCGTTAATCTGCTTTAAAGAGTTGTTTATGGTTTCAAGCTCGCCATTTATACCAGTAATCTTGTTTTCTTGCGCTGTTACAGCTGCATTGGCCGCGTTCAACTCATTAACTTTAGCAGTATATTCAGGTGTATTCTTGAGGTCTCCCTCAATCATAACTTTTACAACACCCTCAATTGTGTCTCTCTCTGTTTTTAAGTCCGCTAAATCAGATTTTGCCGTTACTAACTCATTGTTTTTATCTTTATATTGAGTCAATAGGGTGGCATATTGTGGTTGCTTTGCTGTTATAGCAGCCTCCCACGCTTTAATAGCATCTATTAAATCTTGATTCATCCACTCAGTCGTAGCAAAATAACTATAATCATATATTGTGTTGCTACCAAGCGGGTTTACTGCGGATATGCCAAGATTATTACCACCATACACACTCAAAGCAGTAACAATTTCATCTGATTTTTCAGATATGTCAATGTTTTGAATAAGGTTGTTGTAGCTTAGTATAATATCGGTGTTCTTTATCAGATTCTGTAATGTGTATGCAGATACTGTTCTGGTAAAAGAATCAAACAAAAACACACATTCATATGAATTTTCAACATCATTCATCAAAAACTCATATACCGTACTATCTGGAATCTCAAATGTACGATACAGATTCCACAAATCAGCATCAATTTGTCCGATTTTCCAGTTAGACGTCGAAAGAATCTTGCCCATCAATGTATTTTCGACGTTGAGTGGGTCATAGAATTTATAAGTTCCATCAAATAGATTTAACTTTTTAAACGCAAGTTCTGTTTCCAAAGAATATGCTGTTACAGTTTTCTGTTTAACGATACCATCGTCAGTTTCATTTACTTCTGTGATTAAGAAATAACCAATATCATCAATCAGAATAAGTTTCTTACTTAGAACTCTGTCATAATACGGAAACACTTCTCCATCAATCAAATATGGAATGGTTATATGAAACTCCGACATTTCGTTGAATCTAAGTGAGAGTTCATGCGTATGACTTTGGTTCAAAAAACAGATTTGTTCTTTATTTGGATTACACAGCCTTATTACATAACTTTCATGTTCTCCAAAATAGTTGAATTTTTGTAACATTATATCCTCCTTTCTGGTTATTATCCGCTTACTTTCCTTGCGTTCTGATAGTCTATTGTTATATCGTCTACGCTTCCGATAACTTGTAGCTTATTGAGGCCGGGAACTAGTCTAGGAAGTATACCAGTCATATTCCCCACTCTCAATAATCCTGTACTAGACGTAATCAAATACCTACTACTATCTATTGTAAGTGTTTCTTTTGGAGAAAGTCCCGTAAAAGTACATCCTTTGTTGTTATCGGTTTGATTAAGCAACTGAAATTCATCTTCAGAACTAGATAATGTTACTGTGAATGTAGGTAGCATATAATAATTATCGTCTGATATATTATTAAATGTAAAAGTACCTTCAACATCGAATGGGCCATAACTAGCCGACTTTGGATATTCCCAAGCCCACGGGGCATCACATGTAACATCGCATTTAAAAGTATAAGCAAAGTTTCCCACAGTTGTAATTGTGGGGTTATTCAATATACAATTGAAATATACAGATTCCATGTCGCATTGCATTATTTGTAACTTTTTATATGAGTTATGTCCAAACAACCATTTTTGTATAGATTGTTGCTGCAATGCGTCAACGGGTGTTAAACTAGCAAAACTTAGGCTGAATGTTAGAACGGGCGTCTGTTGTACACCAAAGAAATAGGGTTTTGCTCTCCTGTATATTTCTTGCGTGTATGGCTCAACAGAGTTAGAGCCGGTATTTTGTAACACACCGGCTCCTCCCTCACTAATCAAAAACAGGCCGTAAGTTTCACTTGGGATTCCGTCAAAAACGAATGACCTAGCCCAAAATGACATTAACCCACCACCTTAGATTGGAACAACACTTGTGTTCCTCTTGTATCCTCCTCTAAACATCGTCTGGTTAATTTGTTTGACAACATCTTTAGTAATATCCTCAATTCTTGGAACAACAGAAGAATCAAGATTCCCCTGTACTTCAATATTGAGAAGATTTCCAAAAGACATTGAACCAAGACTACTCGCACCAGTCGATACAATATCAGGAAGAATTTTATTCATAAATTTATTTTGCTGTTCTTTTGTTATGAACGCCTCGCCTTTGAGCGCCTTTATAAATTCCTCATTACCTTTAAGTCCACCAACGAATCCGGCGTCTAAGCCAGTGTGATAAGGTTTAACACCATACACCAGATTCTTCTTTGTAATACCCTCAAATTTTTGCCAGTAATAGTTTTTAGGGTCGGGAATATAGCCCCACACCCTTTGCGCTTCTTCAAGACTTAACGCGCCGCTAATAGGTTTCGTTGTGCCAGTTTTATAAATATAATATCTAGGAGTTCTATCAACGACTGGACTGTTTGCCGGACGCATAGCGGCCATACCAACGCCAGAATTTCCAGAGCTAGGACTAGACACGGTATAACTGCTGCCACCACCCAAAGAAGCGGCTCTACTTGCTGATTCATACGCTCTGTCACAAGCCTCTTTATACTCGTTGACTTTCCCTATCGCACCGTTCCATGCATCAAGGACGGTTTTGTCCAGACTATCGCCGTAGGCTCTATTGTATTGAATAAGGTCATTGAACAACGCTTCGCTGCGTTCATTGATAAGACGAATTGCTTCCGCTGTGATTTCGCCAGTCTTATCGAGGTATCTATCAATTTCGTCAATTTGCCCGTTGATATATTCCTCAAAACGTTCTTCTTCTCTATCAAGGGCGTCTTTTTGCTGGTCGATAGAGTAATCGTGCTGGTAATCCTCTAAATCACGTTTAGCTTCGGCTAGTTCTTCTTCAAGTTCAAGACGCTTTTTTGTGCCCTCAGCGCTTGTATCGAATTGAAGTTCTGCTATTTGAGCCTCAAGAGAAGAAATATTCTTATTTTGGTCCTCGACTTCGCGTTTATGGTTGTATTCGTCGTCTTGTAAATCAAGCAAATCTTTCTGGGCATCAATAACCTTTTTATAACCATCAAGCTGCTCTTTAAGAGCTTCTTTTTCTAGCTCTTTTTTCTTTTTGAGCATTTTGATTGTCATTTGCAATAAGTCATTATATGCCTTTTCTTGCTCACTCTGCTTACTAGATGAAGAACCGCCTGCTTTAGCCGCATCCTTAGCCGCTGAACTTACCTGTTTATAACCATCAAGTCTTAACTTTATTGAATCATCATAAACTTTATCAAGGGCAGCTTGGGCTTCTGCGAATCTTTCAGAGTATTTTTTAGCGTCGGCCTGTATTTGTTTTGCCTCGGGGCCATCAAAACTTTGTGCGAAGTCAGCAAACTCTTGTAATGATTTAAATTGCGCGCCATAAAAGGCTCCCCATTTATCTGACAACTCCTGAAGCAGAGACATTTCAATGTCGCCTTTGGCTTGCGCATATGTACTATGGTTATCTAAGTCAAGATTATAGTTGGAAGCGAGCTGATTCATCAAGGCCGCGTCCATTTGGGGCAAAATGCTATAATAATTACTTTGCATTTTTAGTTTATTTATGATATTATTATAAGCATTTTCTTCGTCAACCTTGTACGCCTCTTGTATGGCCGCTAAAACATCTTCCGTGGAGGCCAAACCAAGAAGATAATTTGTAACTGCCTCATTAAGCTGTGGGTATCTTGAAACAATAGAGTCAAGTGTTTCTATGGAGAGTGTTCCGGTTTCTGCTATTTCTTCTTCGACAGAGATTAAATTGTCATAAGCTGACTGTAAGCCAGAAACTTCTTGAGTTATACGTTGTATATCATCGCCAGTACCGTCGAGTTCGTTACTGACACCTTTCAGAGCATCCGACAATGATTCTGCTGTGATTCCAGCCTCTTCCATTATTTCGGCAAGCTGTTTATCGGTGTCGGTAAGTTCCAGTCCCTCTTCTTTGGCCTTTGTTATACGACTGATATGAACAAGTAAAGCATCGCTAAGTTCTGTTTGCCTTGATTGTAATTCTTCGTATTCTTCGAGAGATTTGCCGTTAGAATTGTTGAGGTCTTGTGTTACTTGTTTATATTCCTCAATATTCTTGGTAAGTTCTTCGACTGCGACATTATATGGCCCAACGTCAGGCGCAAGGTTGAACGGGTCATTCATGTTGGCCTGAGCGGCGGCATTATTCCACGCTAACTCTCTGGCCCAAGCCATAAAGCCAGTGCCGCCTCTTTCTACGTCTCTAGCTTCAGATTCATATGTTTTTTGAGCGGTTTCTTTTCTACGTCTATCAAGTATGGACTCTTCTGCTTTTAGAATATCTAAATATGCTTGTTCAGCTTCGGTGAGCTGTTCAACTTCGGCCTTTTCTTCAAGTGCTTTTCTTTTGCCGCTAACTTCAGAAAGTTGCGATTCAATTTCAGCAAGTGTTTCTTTGTATTCTTCAGTCGTTGTTATCAAGGCATCGACAGCCTTAACAATACCATATACGGTACCAGCGGCCACGACACCCCAAAATAATGGGGATGCCAGCATTGCCTTTGTCAAGGATACTATTACAGCTTTGAGGCCACCCATCACACCAATCAACTTAGAACCATTAGCTGCCCAAGGCACAAACCCATCCATAAACGTCTTAGACACACTAGATATGGTGCTAATTACCTTTGGAAGTTTTTGCGCTACTGTATTAGCGTTTTTAAGTGCGTTAGAAAATTTATTTACAGCAACAACTGCCGCACCGAATATTGTGGTTAGCTGCACAAATTTGTTGTTCGCTAAAACATCAATGAGATTTATGAGCTTTGTAATAGATTCAAGAACAAAGTTTATAAGATTGACAAATCCTTCTGAATATACCAAGTTTTCAAATGCTGCTTTTAAAGCATTTATATGCGCCTGTATGCTCTGAAGATAAATGTCCATTTTTTCCATGGCCATTCCCTCAGAGTTCATAGCTGCTGCTGACAACTCTAACGACCTATCCCAGTTCTCCATAAGAGCCAAGAATGTCTCTCTCTGTCTGGTACCAGCTACGCTTGTCGCTATCCATGCTTGCTCTACATTAGTATAATTCTGCCAATTATCAGCAACATCAGAAATAACGTCATACATATTTCTGAATTGGCCGGTAGTATCTCTCAGCTTAATATTAAGGCCGTTTAAAACCTGCTCTACGTCGTTCAATGCTTCGCCTTGGTCGTCTGTCATTTTACCGGCGGCGACATTTGTCAATCGGGAGAATATGGTTTTAAAGCTGTTACCAACCACACTAGCACTACGTCTTGTAGCCTCGGAGACAGAGCCAACCATACCGAGCAGTTCTTCAAATCCAACGCCATTGACACGAGCCATGTTAGCTGTGCTTTGGAGAGCAACAGCAAGTTCTTCAACAGAAGTGGCCGCTTCCAAGTCAACTTTAGACATAGCATCAACCACATGCATAGCATCTTCCGCTTCCATCTTATAACCATTAAGAGTGGAAGTGAGAAGTTCCGTAGCCTGAGAAGATTCAATAGCACCTACTTTAGAAAGTACCATTGAGGCTTCAAGCAATTGATTTGTTTCTTCGATGCTCTTGCCCTGTCGCAACCATTCACTCGCGCCGTTTGCTATCTGAGTGGTTGTCGCACCAAGGCTCTGCGCCATTTCGCTATATTCTCTGGCCAACTCCGCCGTTTGACTAGCAGTTTCACCAGTAACCATCTGAACATCCGTCATTGCCGCGTTCAATTCAATCACGGTATCAATAGATTGACGAATAGCTGTGGTCATGGCATTTATAGCATTATTGACTAAACCATAGCTCATAAAGTTATTAAAATAATCTTTAAAGCTGGATTTAAGTTTATCAACAAGTGTTAATTGCTCTTTGCCTTTGGTATTTGATTCAGCAATGGCAGTTTTTACACGTTGTTCTGCTAACGCCCTATTTTCAGTTGCCTCTGTGAGAGCGTCTGTGCCAGTCATTCCTTTTTCAAGCAAGTCGAGCTTTGTTGTGAGCATTGATATCTCTTGTTTAAGTTCATTCACATAGCTTTCGACAGCTTGATTGGATTTTTGCGTGCTTGATTCAACAGTTTTTTCTGCGGCGGCTAATTCAATCTTCCGCTTTGTAATCTGCTTTAATACCCTCGAATGTTCTTCTAAATCTTTGATGCCCTGTTTTTCAGAGGCAACAGAACCTGCAGCTTTTGCTGTTGTAGATGATTCTTGAAGCCCGGAGGCGGCTTTTTGTTTTAGTTCATCAGTAGCGTTTGCCGCATTTGTGATTTCTGTTACTTGCTGTTTCCACAAGTTTACCTGCTCTTGCAGCGCTGTAATTGTTTCACTACTACTATGATAAGCCTGCGCTTTCTCAAGTTTCGTTTCAGCAACAGTCAAGTTTGACAACGCAGTTTCAAGGTCGTCAAACGCTTTCTTTTGCTCAATAGCACCCTGTTCTGTTTTGGCATTATCTAATTTATCAGAAAGACGCTGTATTGTTCTATCGTCTGTGGCATTTACACCAAAAGAAGATAAGGAGCTTTCAGTCTTTTTAATTTCTTCTTCAATAGAATTTAAAGACGCTTCCCAATACTTCTTATATGTATCAGCACCTGTCTTAGTGGCGTTATTTATATTAGTCTGCGTCTCAATGGCTGTCCTGTAAAGACTCTTTAGCTTTTTCTCAAGAGTGTCCATAGATTCTATATAGTCTATTGACACGGTTGGCTTAGACCACTGATTAGCAGAGGACTCTTTCTGCGTAACACTATATTTTACGCCATTCTGCGTAAAACCGGAAGTGAGAGTCTTTAATTTAGTAGCTTCGTCTATGGTTACTTTTAAGTTTCTTTGGAACTCCTTTAGAACACTATTATCAATTTGCGGAACAATTTTTAAATCAGAACTTTTGAATATTGTTTTGATTCTTTGTATATCCTTTTTAGCGCCGCTCTCGTCAATTCGAGAACCGAAAAGAATATCAATCCTTTTTGCCATTAACTCTCACCACCTTTACCTATTTAATTTAACTGATATTGTATTCTCAATAGTATCAAAATCTGGCACTTCTCTGTCGATTCCATCCAATGCCGCTTCTACTTCGTCAATTGTAGTTTGAATCATTCCAACAGGCTCGCGTTCATAGAGAAGTCGGCCATTAACATATGTATGGAAACCTGTTTCTTCAAAGCCCTCAATAAGTTCTTCAATAAACTTTTCGCCTGACCAAGTAGCATGTTTGCCCCACATACCACCGGATGGAGGATACGCCGTAATCTTATCTAAATCGAAACCAACTTCTGCTTCAAAACCATCAATGGTTTTTCTTGTAGACGCTCCTCCGTTAAAACCGGGGCCAACGACAGAATTCAACAACTCCATTGTCCTATCATAAACCTTTGGAGTGAAATCCCTATATATCAGTTCTGCGGTGTTCTTTTTTAGTCTTTTAGCTGTATCTTTGGCAATTGCCGTGGTAAAACCTTTGGCTCCTTTTTCAAGATAAGCTATAAGTTTATCTTCGTCGTCTATAAAAGTTTTACCACCAGTAGATATATATTTAGCCAAAAGAACACCCCTTTCTAACTCTTTTTACTTCTTCCCATCTTCCGCACTAAGTTTCTTTACTTTGCGAATCAATGCTTCCGCTTTTTCTTTTTCGATAGCTTCATTCATAATTGGGTCGTTGAAAGCAAGGAGTTTAGTAAGTCCCTCAACAATACTTTTATCCCCAACAACCTCTTTGAGTTCATTAATGGCACTCTTAATTTCATCGCCATTAGCACTTCTAAGAATCTGTGTAACAACGGTCATATCATTAATGCCCATTGCCGATTTGATAAATTCGCCCATCTTTGTACAGTCCCAATCGCACTTTTTACGAATGAAATCAAATACGCCAAGGCTCATTAGCGTGTCATAGTTGTCAAACGTTTTATCATCATCTTCGACTTCTATGTTCGTATATTCAAACAATACTTCAAACTTCCACTTAATCTCACACTCTGTTTCCAAAAGCACAGGGTCAAGAAGCGAAGCGTCAAGCATACTTACGCCAAACATATATTTACGGCAAATTGTTCCTTTTTCAAGAATGGGAATATATGTGCGCACTTTTATCTTTTTGCTGAAATCCTTTCCAGATTTTACATCTTCAAGAATTTCTTTGAGCTTAATATTTTTGTCCATAAAATTCACCTTTTATACCTCAACGGCTCGTTTGAGCTTTTCTAGCCCTTTCCATTTTTTGTCTTTGGCGGTCATATCATTATAAATATTAAACATATCCGAAGAACTCCAACCGAATATTTCAACAACTAGCTCTTGTTCAAGCCCTATCTTTGCTAAATATGTACAAAGATAGTGTCTGAAAGCGTGTGCGTATAAATCGACTGGACTATGTGATGTGTTGCTCGGCTCTTCCTTCGTCAAATACTTTTCCCAGTTCCTAATCCAAACCCTCGCGGTATCAGGAGTGGCTGGACTACCATCCCTTTTAATGAATAAATGATTATGAGAAACACCAAGTTCTTTCATAATCTTTTCACGTTCCTCAAGCCATTTTACATAATATGATTCAAATGGTGCCTTGAGTATATATTTATATAATCCCTTACCGAGTTTTCCCCTGCCCTTAGTTTTTATTTCTTCGGATGTTTCAATAAACAAATCTTCATATGCCAAATTATTCAAATCAATTAAATCGGTTGTAAATCTAAATAATTCACTTATTCTAGCACCTGAGAAACAAGCAAGAGCAAGCAAACATGCTTGTTGAGGATTCTTCTTAGATAAATAATCTAACAGATTCTGAATCTGAACATCGGTAAGAATTGTTTTCTTTCTTACATTTGCCTTCGGTTGCTTTTCTATTTTTCTTACCTGATTTCTAAAATCAGGATAATCGTCGTCCAATACATTTTCAATAAATGTACTTAGACTGTTGAGTGAACTCCAAACGTTAGCATATCTATTTGGACTCCACTTCAATTCCGAAGAACCATAGTCAAAGAAATCCATCATTTCAGATTTTCTAATATCTGTGAAGAATTTGTTGTCGTTGTTCAGAAGATTCCAGCAAAAGAATATATTAAAGTTTGACTGATATACTTTTACTGACGCCTCTGACCTTTTCGTGGCAAAGTTTCTCAAGAATCTTTCTACAAGCCGTTTGTTTTTATCATTTATCTGTGAGATAAGGTCGTCGTTTGTAATAACCTTTTTAAATGTCTTTCTGGCCATGGTTTCACCACCTTTTCCTTTTATTTCCGTAAAAATAAGGGAACACGTTAGACGTGTCCCCTTATTACCATTAAAATCTTGTTGGTAATGCCAAAAGTTCTTCTACTTCTTCTTTCGCATAGCTGTTGCCGCCCATTGCGACGTAAAGCTCCCACGCTTTGGCTACGTCATTCTTTGCTCTGGCTGTGATATACCCAAGTGGCATAAATTTATGATATATGTTATCTATTTGCGCTCTAAGGAAGAATATGTCTCTTTCAGCAGCTTTCTCTGTGTATTCTTTGTACCGTTGTATATGAGCATCAAGAGACTTACTTATATTCTCTATTGCCTTTTCTCTGTCGTGGCTTTTCTCTATTTCAACTTCTAGAGATTTATTTACCTTGTCAATCTCAAGATTTTTCTTCAACCATTTAACTAGGAAATTTCTTGACTTTGGAATTATAAGAGCAAAAAACGCCATTAAACCAGTCAAGTAACCAGCAATTTGAGAAAACTCTTTCAAAATATCTATCACCGGAACCACCCCCTATATTGTTGATAAAACATAACGATTATTACGTTACTTCAGATGTACCAACAATAGCGGTTCCAATGCTTGGAGAAACATATCCAACAACCGCCGAGCCAACGATAGCGCGTCCAACAACTGCATCGTCTCCCGGCCCCTCTCCACCGCCTGATTCGGTGTTGAGATTATTAAATCCTCGAATAATGTTATAATAAATTACACGGAAACCATATTGAGGTAACATAATATCACCCCATTAATATGAAATAGTAATATTATATGCTACTGCTGTATCAAACACTACCGAGAAAACTCCGCGAGCATCAAAAGTAAGACCAATATCTGGCTCTACCAGCACAGGATTTCGTCCATTAATACTAACCTTTGTTGCTGCTTTAACCTGAATAGCCATTGTGCCAACCGAAATTGGCGCGCCCAAATCTTTGTTAATGTCATTTGCCCTAATCTCGGCCACCATTGCCGGGATGATATTTTCATTGGGAGTTGCTGTAATATCAAAATATCCGTATCCAGCAGGTGTTCCCGCCACAGTAATAAACATCTAATCCCTCCTTATTTAACCCTTACAATTTTGCTATTATCAAAAGCGTCGCCTATATATTCAATTTCTACTATACCAGTATAAATTCCTTTTATAAAAACAGAACAGATAGCGCCATTGCTTTCATATGACACAGAAGTTAAGTTTTTAGAGGGCTTTGAGTAATTTACCTTAGCAATAATTTTCTTAGTTTTTGGAGTTGCTTTTCTAGGCTTCTCGACTACCTCAACATCCTCCAAAACAACCTTATCTTTGTCCATTCTTATCACCATCTTTCTGACTATTTTCAAATTCATTTTTTGTACGACAACCGTACTTATTGTAATTATCACTCATAATTGGTTTCTTGAGTGTTGGACAATATCTCCACAATCCACAAGTTTTGTTGTCCAATGTACAAACTAAGTTCTTATGTAAAAAATCAGATTTATCTACCGCATATGGGCACATGTTAATCACCCTTATGTAAAAATATGGGACTACTCAATATGAGTAGTCCCATAAACAATTAAACCGTTGGAGTAGTTGTAACAGTGATAGTAATTTCACTCGCATCAGACAAGGTGGCCTTACCACCAGTGATAGCGCCAGACTCGTCCTTATAAAGCTCAATTGCTGTTACAGAGGCACCAGTCGCACCAGTAGCACCTGTTGCACCCGGTTCACCCTTGGCACCAGCAGCACCCGGTTCACCCTTTAAATTGCTAAACGCAAAAGCAAACACCTTTGCTGTATCGTCACCTGTTGCTGTAATTTCAACAGCAGGCGTACCAACATTAGCATCTACCGTAGCGGTAGGCGTACCAAAACCAGCCGCCGCACCAGTAGGGCCTGCTGGGCCTTCTGGCCCAACTTGCTCGTTTTGTACACCAGTTTCAAGATGATTTAAAAGTTCGGCGGTAATGACATCACCGTTTTTCCAAACAGTAGGTGTATATGCCATAATTATCAGCTCCTAACTATCAATTAGCCACCAGCAACAGTCACATTGGCAACTGCTTCAATACCGGCCTTATTCTTGATAGCAACTGTAATTGTGGTATTGCCAGCAGCCTTACCCGTAACAACACCTTCAGCAGTAACCGAAGCAGTAGCATCGGCGGCAGAAGTAAACGTTAAATCCTCATAAGGCGGTTTAAACGCGGCACCAGCAACAGGCAGAGCGTATACGCTAAGTGTCTGTGTTCCAGATGGGGCTGTAAGCTCAACATCACTGTCCTCAATTGCCAGAGCGAACACGTTGTCATACCAAGAAGCACCCGCGATTTGCTCTGTAATAATAGCATAGTATCCACCCTCAGAGCAATCCGCCGACGGATTATCAAGAGCAGAACCAGCAATCGGAGAGTTGGCAACACCAGTCGCTGACATAGAGATTTCCATAGAGCCATTAAACTGGAAGCGAGGAACAAGAATCTGAACATTGCCCACCTTAGAAGAACTGTTTACATCATTCTTGTCACGTCCGCCACCACGATACAGACTTGCTTTCATAACAAGCGTAACTTCGCTCGGAATAAAAGACGAAGAAATCGTAATCTGACGAGCTGCATTGTCAGTGTTGACATACTTAACACAATAAACATCACCCTCAGCGGCACCGGGAACGGTGAAAGCCTTGTCAGTAAATGTCACTTTTGTATAAGCGTCGGAACCGGGCTTTGCAACCCAGCCGATTGTGCCGTATCCCTGATAGTCAGCAGGTGTATCAGCAATAGTACCAGCACCACCAGCAGCCAGTGTAACCTGCTCTGATGTAAATACATCAGAAATCTGCTGAATCGCAGAACCAGTTTGGAACGCAAGGTACTCAAGTTTGAACATTGTGTCCGTAAGGCTAATATCAAACGTGCTTGTATGATAGTATTTACCTAACAACTTAGCACCGGGGCCACCACGAACATCTTCTGCTGTCGAACCTATTGTGATAGAAGAATCGAGCAGAGTATTAGCAGTGGCTACAATCTGGTCGCCCACAAGCATATCGACTGTTGCGGCACCAGCGAGAAAATATCTTGCCATATAAGTTTCCTCCTTATTTATTTGCACTATTTAACTTATCTTTAAATTGAGAATAATCAATAACGCTATCTTCAATACCTCTATTATCCTCAATCAAATAGTGTGTTATCTCTTGTTTGAACTCAACAAAGCCAGATAGACTAGCTTGTTTAGCAATAGTATAATGAAGTTTCTTGTCGATTAACTCTAAAGCAATATGGAACTTCCTTATTGTCATGTTTTTAACATCTTCTAATGTTAATGAACTTCCGATAACTACTGCCATTTCTTGTTTTTCTATGTCACTTGGAGTTTTCCCTTTATTCCTAATTTCATCCGCCTTTTTTAAGTCCTCGGCCAATTCCGGGTTTATATATTCTTCTTTATAATCGGGGATGTTTTGACAAAGTACAAATTTTCTGAACTTTTCAAATTCTTTTTTATATAGCCTAACTCCGTCTATTTCGATGAAACTCTTTTTCTTTTCATCTACACCATATCCAAAGCTCATACCGTCTTTGTTTGTAACCAACAAAAAGAGTTCTTGTAAAAACAACTCTGTTAAATTTGGTCGTCCCGGTTCTTTTTCTTCCTCGTCTTTTTGAGCTAAATACAGGATATAATCTAAATATGACATAGAAATTACTTTTGGGTCGTTTGTCGCATTTTTATTCATTTTAAGAATAGAAGAACAAACATTAAATGTGATATAATCACGCATTTTAACGGGGTATAAAGTCAGCCCATCAAAAAGCTCAACTGGCTCATCATTCAAAACTTGTTGTCTATACGGAAGAAGAATATCGTCAACCATAAGTGTTTGGCTCCAATTCTCCGTAGTGGACAGACATGGTTATTTGACAACCATAGAAATATCTATTATTAAAAATGCTAAATCTGGCACCATCATACATAGCCTCTCTAGCATCGAAAAATAATTTACCTACTCCGTCTATCTCCTGTCCGTTGAGTGTCTTTAATACTTCTTCAACCATCAACTCAACCCGGCTTTTACCTCCATCTATATTAACCAACTTAGTGTGTGTGATACAATCAATATTCAAATCAATTGTAGCCAAACTTCTATTTTTGGGGTTTATAGTAAGCGCATAAATCCTTAATTGACTGGTTTGTTCGGTAAATGCTTCATCTACAAACGGGCTTCTATACACATTATAGTGTTCAGAATCTCCGTTTCCGTCATAAATCATTTTCCTTTTTTCTTCCAGCGTAAGGTTGGGTTTCGATAGAGCATCGGGGGTGTCATATTTCAAGAGCTTCCAGATATCTTCATTTTGTACCATTAAATAAGCCAGTATGTTATAGCACAAGTTTGAAAATTCTGTGAATTTGTTATAGGCCAACCTTTCCATATCAAAAACTGGCATCAGTATAGCCCCCTCAAATCTATGGTAATTTCTTTTTCTAATTTACCTACGATTCCATCATTACCAACAGAAGCTGTGCCTACAACAGCTTCGCCCACTATGGCGCTATCTGATGAAATAATATCACCAATACAATTAACAACCAATAGATTTGTTGATTTTCCAAGACATGTTACGGTGAATGTATTGCCGTCTATAACAGTAAGCGAATATAGATTTGGATGCGCACCTTTCGGTTCAAATATAAACTCATTTGGTTGCTTTATATTATTGATATAATAGTAACATGTATAGGTTCGAGTTTCTCCTTGATAAAGTTTGCTAAATTCTGGCTCCACTATCACTTCGTTTAGAACTTTGGGTTTCGGAGGATAGATGCCAATATACTTATTCATATTGGCCACACCAAGTTCAAAGTTATCGTCTGGTGATTTGGCATCAATATACAATTCAAACTCTATCAGAGGCACAGAAGAACCCAACGATGTATCGCTGCGCAAATAGTCTTTAATAGATTTTATCTTAAACACTTGATTGTTCAATATAAACCTATCGTTAATATTCATGCCTTGCGTATTGCTGTTATTCTGGGCTGTTATAATTATTGTACCCTGCGGTATTTCCACAGACGTATTATAATAGATATTAGCATACTTGACTGAATACCCAACAATACAAGGTTCTCGTATTATCTTGCCATTGGTATCTATATAGTTCAGTGTATTGTTACACCTACGCACAATAGCTGACTGTGTATTATAATGATAGTTGTCTGTGTTTGTAGTAATCCAAACCGAACCGTTGAACTCATATCTCTCACCCATAGTTCTATGAGAGAACACGTCAAAAAACTTTAAATCTTTAAAGTCGTCTCCAAGATTCAATCCGGTTTTTGGATTTATGGCGTGACAAACCCTACAAACCAAAGGACAAAAATCTAATGTACCAGCGACGATTTCCTGCCCTATTTCATATGTATCACTAGCATACTGATAGGTGTCATTTATTTTATCTTGTAAATTTTGCTCGTAGTATCGTACACTTTCGACATAATTGGTTGGAGTGTTAAATGTAGCCGCTTTTATTCCTCGTAAATCAAGGGCCATATTATCACTCCTTCCAGTTACTTAATATTCTATCCAAGATACTGATTGATTTCAATACACTTCTTCTAACATCAGAATGACAAATGTCATTTAAAAGTAGAGCATTAAGTTTGAATCGTATCTGTTGTATCTCTGAAAAGTCCTCATTTCCACTAAGCTCAAATGTTAGCGACTTCACATATTCTTCAAAGGCGGACATGTCATTTTCATAAATGTACAATACGTTAAAGACTCTATTTACAAGGTCAGCATAATATTTTTTTATCATGGGTATAACCTCTGGATAGCTGCGTCCCACGCATATTTTGTCATACGCTTTGTAACAGTCTCTCTATTTACAACATACCAACTCGACTTTGAAGTAGTAGCAGATGATACCGATGTTAATTTAAAGTCGGTGTCCCCAAGAAGTCTCACTATATCAAGTTTGTCATTCTGGATATACTCCGACCATGCCGCCATAATAAATTCGGCAAGAATGTATTCTTCCATCGGATAGAGATTGACATTCCAGTTACCAACATAATAAATGTTAATTACAATTTCAGAACCCACATATGGAGTAGGCTCAAGAGTCACTGTTGGTGTTCCCTCAGTATGTGTACTACCGACAATAGCCTCTCCAACCACACCACCCGGAATAGCACTATATGTTCCATCTACTTTGTTTCCATCAACTGTATATTCAAAAATACAATCATCTATTAGACTAGCCTCTGGCGCGTCGGTCAATGTAAATTGATTTGTACTACCATCACCTTTGAAAGTCTGTGTATAGAATTTAGGAGGTACTCGGTCGTTTACACGTTTTTGCGCCGGAATCGGGTTAGTGAAAAGAGAAATAGCATTCTCTAGGAAGTTATACATAACTTGGCTAAACATAACAGTATCATTGTCTAAAAGATTTTTTAAAGTAGGGTCTTTAAACTCTGTTATGGCTCTTTTATATATAGTGAAATATGATGTTCCGGCCACAAACTGTTCCCCCTTATTATTCTGTATCGTCGCTTAACAAATCAGACATAAATTGTTTCATAAAGCCTTTTGTTTTCTTATTTAAAATCTTGACTTTCTCAAGATTTGAATAACCCGGCATGTTTGCTTCGTAGCGTTTAATCCACGTTTGAGCAAGACGCAGAGCCTGTGGGTGTGACAATCCATCAACAATACGCTTGTACTCTGACAGGGGCAATGTTGCGATTTTGGCATACTGCTCAACAGACATTGGAATGTCCATGATGTCAAGCCCAAAATCATTTACCATTTCGTCACAATCTTCACCGAGAGTAAACACACCACGCTCAAACCAATCTCTATAACGTGACGTAATATCCTGCATTTCTGCAAATCTAAAAGTACGTCTCTCGCCAAACTTCGTAAAACGGATTTCGTTGCCGTTTACACGAATTGTTGATGGGAGCATAGGATTGCATTCACACAGATGAATCAGAGTACACGGCCTATCCATCTTTGAAACCATAACGCTCTCGCCGCCATGCTGGGAATTGAGTTTATTAACCTGAGCCGTAAGATTTGCTATCATAGCAAGCATATCTTCAACGCTCATTCCAGTGGCTTCTTTTACCGTCTGAGTATCATTAGAAACTTCGTTCTGCGATACAGATTGTTTTTTAGTAGCAGGCATAACCATTCTCCTTTTGTTCCATTTATTCCATTATTATATATAGGGGACTCAAAAGAGTCCCCTATAACAATTATCACTGGTTAATTACGCGCCAACGCCCGTAATAGCACCATACTTAGAAGCAGCCACGAACGTGCTACCCATTCTAAGCGTAAGGCTCATGCCCATTTCCTTGTCAGGAGCTTCCGTCGGAACGATGTCGTGCGTAAACGCGCTACCCTCGAACACGAGCTTAACGGGCTTGTAGCCACCATCTGCGAACAGATAGATTGTAGAATCGGGAATACCAGTCAGCGGAGTGGTGTTGACAGTATTCGGCAGAAGAATCTGCGGAATACGCACAAGGTCAACATCCATGTACGTTGCCAGATGGCCGATACGCGCCCATTCCTCGCCAAGGCCCATCTGCAGGTTAGCGTTTGTCGTACCAGACGGAATGATAGCGCTCAGAGCAGCAAGAGTACCATAAGCACGGATTTTGGCACCGTTGTTAGCGGCACGCAGGATTTCAGCCAGCTTCACGAATGTGTTAGTGGCAAAGCCATTAACGAAGTAGGAAGTACCAGCATTGGCCGCGATGTTGCCACCGATAGCCTGAATAATCATCTGCGTGATATAGGCATTGTAAGAAATACCAACTTTGTACACGAACTCACCAAGGTCAAACAAACCAGCGGCAACCTGATACCAGTCAACAGCAACAGTGATGTTGTAGGGTTCCGGGTTGACAGTGATTTCATCATTGTAAGTTCTCTGAACAGAACCGTTGAGGATACCCTCAGCCAGTCGAGTCACAAAGAACGTATCATTGGAATTAACCTTGAAGCGAGCCGTATCGCCCCAACCGATGTTAGAAACATCAGCCATGTCCATAAAGGACGTAGAAATCATAGCGGGAACAACCGGGGTCATAATCTGCGCAAGCACAGCCGCGAAAGTCTCTTTGAACACACGGTTATTATGAACGTTGGGGTTGGCAACATCTTTCAGAGTGAAGTTTTCTGTGTTGATTCCGCCAGCGCGTTTCGCACTGTATTTCGCAATTTTCTCAACAACCATGTCATTGAGTTCCTTGCGGTTGTCAATGGATGTATCATTGATAGAAGCAAAGAGGTCTTTCTTTGTTTCTTTTACGCGGTCGGCCATATACTGTTTAGCAACCTTAAATCCGCCTTCAACAAGAGACTTCTGCTCCTCGTCGAGCATAGAGAAGTTCTTGCCAGCAGTATCTAAAGTATAGAACTGTCTAACATTAGCCATAATTCTATTACCTCTCTTTCCTTTCCTTTAATTAGTTAGCCATGATGCACAGCATGTAAGCCTGCACACCATTGTCCGTAAGTTTGCCGTCAACGCCCTGAGACACAATGTACTTGCTAATAACCTTAGCATAGCATCCAGCAGTGGACGGAGCGTCAGCCGCAGGCACCCACTTACCAGCAGTGCCAACAGTGGCATACTGACCAACTGTCAGAGCAGCAGTGCAGTTTTCCTCACCAGTAGCAAATGTGTCGTCAACCACGAACTTACGGAAACGCACGGGCACGCCAGCCTCGGCGGTCAGGCCGATTGTCTTGAAGCCCATACGATAAGCCACGCCAGCGCCAGTAGCCATCGGAACAGTGGGCAGGTCGATAACGCCAACACCAACTGCTGTGGCCGCCGCAGGAGCAGTCGCAATGCGGGTATTAAAGTCCGCAGGAGCAGAAGCAGCAGCATTAGCTGCAGTAAAAGCGTTAAGATAAACGGGGTCCTGTGTGAAATCGCCAAGAACGGCAAGCTCGCCATCGAAGCAAGCGACGTTTTCATCATCGGCTTGGAACAGAACAGTCTGCAGCTTTGTCGCAACATACTGAGATTCCATTCTCACAGGCTGAAAAAAGTTTTTATTAGCCATAGTTAGTTTTCCTCCTTAAATTTTTGCAAGTTTGTCTAACAAGTCATTCTTTTTAGACACGCTTGGTTCGGTTTTCTTATTAAGACCAAAAGAAAGTTTGGTGTCCTTTTTAGACATCTCTTTCTTTCCTTCTTTTTCGGCAAGGTACTTCTTATAAGCAACTTCTTTGGCGAACTCCTCCACACTAGAGAACTTGCCCTCGTCGCGCATCTTTACAAGTTCCTCGTGGGTCTTTTCGTCCATATCGGCATCTTCATCAGAAAGAATAGCATCAGTATCTTCCTTGAACTGTTTCATGCGAATGTCTTTCAGCTCATTTTCAGCAGCTTCACAACGCTTTTCCATCTCGCATTTCTCAGCTTCAAGAGCTTCGATTCTCTTAGCCATTTCTTCCTTATCCGCATCTTCTTTATCGTCGCCGTCGTCGCCGTCTTTATATTCCTCGTCGTCCTCATAGGTGTGTTTATCACCATCGTCACGAGTTGTCAAATCAATAGAACGGCCAGTAATCTCGTCCCAAGCAAATTCCTCGCCTTCAACGTACTTCTCGGCAACTTCTTTATCGACTTCAAACAAAGAAAGCTCTTTCTTTTCCTCAGCCATTTCCTCTTTGTCACAATCGCACTCTTGAGCAAAGGCAAGTTTGCCTTCGTACAGTCCGAGGTAAGCAAAGCCAGAAATTTTGGCTGCTTCAATAAATTTCTTCATTTTTTCCTCCTTTTCTGACTTTACTAATCCAAGTCTTTTACGAATTGTCAAAGCCTTTTTAGCAACACTTTCGTCATATTTTTCGCCGTACTGTTGTGCGCTCAACAGTCCACCAGCGTTATAAACGAATTTGCCATTTTTATATTGCATAACCGGATATTTGAGTTTTTCAGATGGGGCATCTTCCCAACCATCTTGAACATCAAGATATACCGATTTTACAAGCGTTTTGTAATTGCGAGCCTTTAGCACTGTGTCTCTAAGAGCGGTCTTATCAACGCCACCCCAAGAGTCATTAGAGACTGCTTCTTTAGATTTAAGTACAGAAATTGGTTTACCAGTGCCATACTCGTCTTTTTTAATAAAATCCATTTTGCTCTTATCCTCTGCTGAAACCGTAACACCATATTTTTCAAGTATAGAAGAAGAATATTCTTCTTTCTTACCAGAAAGTGCGAACTGGAATTTGGATTTATAAGAGTTGAACTTGCTAGACTTAGCATAGTCTTCAAGCACCAATTTAGCGCCATCTATGCCTTCTTCTATGGCTCTACCATATCTATCTTTGCCGAGTATGGTAATGCCCAAGAACTTCCAAGTTCTAATTTTCTCTACGCCAGATTCTTCATCAACCCAAAAGTCAACAGGTTCCACCTCTACGCTAACCTTTTTACTTAACTGACTTTTAATAACTTCCGTAAGTCGTTTGTTATATTCAGTCCATATATAAGCAGGATTGATAACTACCCAGTTTTTACACTCGACTTCTTCTATTGTTATGACAGAGCTTTCTGGAATAACACCAACGGGCTTTTCAGCACCATCATAGTCATAATCATAGGACTCATTTCCATACTTGTCAATATCAAGACGAGAATTATGTTCTTCGGTATCATTTAGATTTTTGTTAAAATAAGCCAAAATCGGTTTATTGTAAATTGTTGGAATGGACTCCTCGAAACCCTCTCTAAGAAACTCCGAATTATTTCTATTTACTGTGTCAGAAATAGCATACAACTTTAATTTCAAAAAGTCGCCGTTATTGATTTCTTCAATATCTATTCTTTCAACAGGAACAGAAAAAACTTTAGGCATTCAATCACCACCTTTCATTGTAATAGCAGATTCACTTTCTCTTAATACCAAAGAATTTATTGATATTAGAATCCATCTGCATCCACTGAGGCGGTGTATCACCATTCATTTCGACATAATCCACGAAGCCAAGTGCCATTTCAGTCAAGGGAACAAGTTTTCTAATGAATTTGTCAAGGTTCTTGAGTGTTTGCTTATCATCTTCGGCAATAGCCAAATCCATAACCTTACTCACTTCTTTTTCAAGAGCAACCATATAGTTAAGGAGTTCAGCAAACATTGTTGTAAGATTTTCATATTCTTCCATATGAGCCGCTACCGCTGGCCTATGGAGATATGAGTTTCGAGCCGCAGCGTATTCACCAATGTAATCAGCCAGCACCGGAAGTTCATGTGCCATATTATAATGGATAAGATTTGATGTATTTGGCATAACAAACTTTACACCAAGCTGTGTAACCATATTGTCACAAATACTATTACCAGTAAAACACAGTCCATAAAGTCCGGTGAGCGCCGATTCCATTCTGTCGGAAATCAGTTTCAAGATAACTCACCCTCTTTTATAAATTCTTTATATTCGCTTTCCGTCATTTCGATTTGTTCTTTACAAAGTTTACAAATACCCTTTACGCGAGGCGGATAAACGCCAGTCCATTTCTTATGTGAAAAAATAATAGTGGAATTTCCATCCGCATCCACATGAGAGCATTCTTTACTGTTCTTCATAATCGTCACGTTGTTCCTCTATATAAGATTCTTTACATTCTTCGCTACAAAATGGATAATGTTCTTCATTCACATCTCCACCGCAGACAACACAATGTTTTAAAGAGAAGCGAGTATCAGAAGTATTAGTTCCAGAATCAACACTATTTGCCGTATTATCATTCTCTATCTTGTCTAAATCCATTTTGGGTCTACCAGATGTCCCTGTCTGCTTAGTTGTTGACGACATACCAAATGTATTGACAAGCGGTTTAAACTTATCGTATATTCCAGATGTTTCAACCCAATCAGCATCAGTTATAGCGTCCATCAAGCTCTTATCGTGGTATGACAAGTATTTGGGAAGCAATTCAAGCTGTCCCATAGACAGGCTCTTTTCAATTGCAGCAATCTCGTCTTTTTCACTAAAAGCATCGCCATGGATATAGAACTGCCAACGGAACTTCAAGTCACCAAATTCATACATCTTCTCAAGGATTATATTACACGCCCAAGCAAACTGGTCATACATCCTATCAATATATCTGGTTTCGATAATCTTACCAGCCGCAACTTGAGCAACCGACGGTTTTTCTGTGGTTGTCATTAGCGTAGAAGCGCCAGATGTATTAATAAGCTGTTGTAAGCCCATATTATATATCTTGTTAGCATTTGGTATTTCTTGGAAGTGGTAGAGTTGGTTATTTTCAGACGGAACGATATTATATGTTGTTCCCGGAGGCATACTAGAGTTTACCTTTGCCTCAAAAGCATTGACGGCCTCTGGCGACAATCTAAAGTCGTCAGTATAGTTACCAGACTTATTATCATCATGTAACGGCATTTCACCAAGCAACATCGAATACAATGGCACTGTCAGCAACTGTTGCTGTAATAGCGAATATGATGCTAAGTCTTGTGCCTGTAAAAGCAATGAAGCGAACGGAGAAACCTGTAAGTCGTCTGATTCCGTGAAAGAGAAAACGAAACATTCGTCAGCCGGAAGTTCCTTCCAATAGAACCACGTCATAGTCTCTTGGTTATATTCAACAACAACATCATCAGGGGTTTTTCTAGGGTCAATCCACTTATTGCCGTTTTCATCAAAACTGGTGGCCGTCATAAGCTGGTCATAATATCTTGTAAATATTTCGGGGAATTGTCCAAGTTCTGTACCAGCTTGCCAGAAGTAAGCAAAGTTAAAAGCTACTACCTCATAGCTGTCAGTAGAGTGCTTAATTATCTTATACCAATCACTTGGAAGAACTTGAAAATGAACATAATTTACATTCTCGCTTCCAGTAGTGCTGTTATAAGACTGTCGAAGATAATATGCTCTTTTACCCTCTGGTATAACCTCAGCCACAATTCGTCTAAACTGCTTCTGAGGATTGAGTTTCTTCTGCCACATATCAACAAGTTTCCAATCGGACTTGAATCGTGGCGTATTCATCTCTTTCTTATCGACGTATCTAGGCTCAATATAGCTTCTATACTTCAAAATACCCTCATACAGCATTTGAAGCCTGTAAAGAGGATATGTGAGATAAATCATGCTATGCGTCGCTTCGCGCAAATCGAACTCGTTATTTTCAGGATTCTTTAATGATTCCTCTATTTGCTCTCTATCTGTAAATGCGGGAAGCGTCGAAAGCTGTTTGATTCTCTGGTTAAGGAGATATGGGTCGTTGACAAAACTCGCACCTATATTAAGTAAATATCCGCCCGGTGCCACACCACCAAATCCACCGCCAATTGGGCTACTAAACACCTGTTTCCATTTGTTTTCAACCTGTTGTACGCTTACCCTTTGGTTTGACGGTTGACTCTGGCGCTGCGGCGGCTCTGGTTCTTTTCGCTGAACTTGTCTTGCCATCTTCTTTAACCCCCTCCTTTCTTCTCTTTTCTTCTATGGCATCAAGGTATGCCATGATTTCTTTCATTCTACTTTGTCCCTCGTCGCTCTCCTCGAACTCTTTTAGTGCTTTAAGCCCCATCTTAGTCAAGCACCATTTACGCACTAATTCTGAGCACGTTGACAAATCATAAGACGGCCCTATCGGTTCGATAAAGCCGTCAAATATATCCTTTAGTTCTTTATACGTTTTATCCGTATCAAGAAAGAATGATTTACCACTATAACAATAATCACCGATTCTAGCCATAGTGTCCATCAATACACGATAGTCTGGTACTTCACCAGTAAAAGATATTCTATAAATCATCTTCTCATTCCAAACCCAGCTAGTTTATTTAAGTTTGAACCAAACGGATTAACAGGATTATTCTTTTTAGTATAGTTCCTCGAAGATACATAATCGCTTATGTTCACACTCTTTGTCAAAGAGATTAAATCTTCTTCAAGTAGGTTTATAAAATATAAACCATAAATCATACTAATAACTCTATCCTTGCGCCCGTTCTTTTCATCGTATACCCATCTTCCACTAGGCAATTTGACAATCTGCGTCTTAATAGCTTCATCAACTAAACTTGTTGTATTAGCAAATGGGCCAATCATATTGTTGGCTCTCTCACGCATCAAATTGTCATTACTCGTTTTCATTGTCAAGTATTTATATCTTTTATTCAACTCTTGTACAGCAACATCATCTTCTACCAAAAGTGATATGCGCTTTCTCTGAAACTCAAGTTGTGCTGTAACAAGCATGTTATACTGCATTGCAGAAGCACCAGCACCAGAAATCTGAATTGGGAACAACACAGGTTCGGCATTTGGGTCAGCGATACGCATATCATACTTTTCAACCTTGTTCATGGTTTTCCAGCCGGGATATCTACGGTTTCTAACCATATCTTTTGTAATATTACCACAAGAGTTTATGGTTTCAATACCAATAGCACCACCAGCGTCTATAACCGCATAGTCACACTCAAGGTCATAAAAGAGTTGTTTTACTCGTATAACCTGTTGGTCGAGGTTTACACCGCTCATAACTTCAATATACGAAAGTTCTTTGTCATAGTAGTCTAAATCCTCAATGCACCTGAACACAGTAAATACTGTCAAGTCGTTCTTTCTCCCACCACCAACAGCAATATCCATGCTCAAAACACGAATCTCTCTTGGTTCTTTCTTTTGATAGTATGGTAATGTTTTTAGTATTCCCTTACATTCAATATATTCATCATCCGTAGGAGGAATAAGAGGAACTCTAAGTTGTCTTGCGCTATTTACTTCGTCGAATGTAAACATAGCGCTTTCAGATTCACCGTGTGGAATAACCTCAAATTCCATTCGTAAACCAGTTATGTCAGCGCCTCTGTCTCTAAATCGGTTTTCGATATAAGATTTTCTAATAATTCCACCCTCAACGGCAAACTGATATGGCAATGATAATGCCACCTTTGATTCATCACCAACAGATATATCTTCACAATACTGTTTAAAGTCCTGATAGCTCCACTCGTCCTTATATCCAATAGAAGTCAAATATATAGTCGAGTTATGTTCTCTCTCCATATATTTTCTATATCTTGGGTCCATCGCCCAAGGCTGGTCGCGGTTCGACTTAGTAAGGAACGGCATCAAAACGTTGTTTATCGTTGCCTTGCTCATAAGACGGCTCTCGTCTAAGATAAGAATATTAGCACGAGCGCCACGAGCCGTATCAGCGCAAACAACAGCTTCAATTGTAGAGCCATTCTTGAACTTTATAATAGCGCTATCTCGATTAATACTTATTGTGTCTATTTCTCTTTCAACGTTCGGTCGCCCGTTTTGTATCTCATACAACTTACTTGCGAACATTGTAGCCTGATGCATTGTTGAAGAAGCAACTTTAATCGTTATGTTAGGATACAAGACACATTTACAGATACAGAATACCATTGTCAAGAAAGACTTACCGATACCACGAGAAGCGAAGAATATAAGTGAGTTATCTTTGGTACAACTTGGAGAATCCATTAAGTATAATACAACTTGCTGGAATAAACTAAGTTTGATTCCAAGATACTCTGCGGCGAACCGATGAATGTTTAATCTCCAATAATCAATCCAATCATTGAAGAATTGAATTTTATGCTTCGCCATCAGTATCACCAACTTCCTCTACTTCTGAATTGTCGGAAGTCGAGTCGCTGGATTCTGTAACGCGATTAAAGTCTACGGTGTAATCTTTGTAGTTTTCCTCAAAGTCTCTTACATACTCATTGTCTCTGCCAAGAGTTCTTGAAATTGCCCCAGCAATAGACTTCCACAGTCTTTCAAAGCTATCAGCATCTTTAAACGCCTTATTCTTAGATATAATCGGCCCTTTAACTTCGGCCGCCTTTATAAACTCACCCAAAGATGTAAACTGTGATTCAGAAGAACCGGATATGGACTGTTTCTTTGGAGTAAGTTCAGCGTCTTTCATAAGTGTCTGAAAGCTCCTAACTTTGTCTTTTACGTTTCCACCCTTTTCACGAGTTCTAACAATAGATAATTCCTCATAGCAAAGCTGAATTACAAGTTTTTCCCTTGACAATCCATCAATTTCGCATTTCTCATACCACTCATTATACTTATCCTCAAGCCAATATAAGTCAGCCTTTTCAAAGCTACCCCATTTTTGTTTTAACTTTGATAATGATGGGTACTTTCTAGCCAATTCATCATCGTCGTCCGCGCCTTTTGACTTTTTAACGGTAATATCGTCATATATTGGTGCCAAATCAAATGTTGGTATTACATCTCTAAAAGGCTCACCATGAAGGTTTGATTTGCAGAACGATAAATCGTCTTTCTTCTGTTCTTCAGAAAATGATAAAAGCGTAGCCTGATAATAGTCACTAAAAAACACACCATCAAGCACGCTCTTTTTGCCTTCTGCCGTGTTATAGAACTCCATATATTGTTCTAACACTTCAGATATAACAACAATATCCAACTTCTGGCTCATTATAACAAGAGCCTCTCTAATACCGTATTCTTTTAAATACTTGGAAAAAAGTTTTTTGGCGCAATCACAGCATATACTTGTAAGGCCATTGGATGTGTCTGAATATGATGTATAAAAATTCATACCAGCGGTACTTCTTTGTGGTTTAAACTTCAAACACACATTACACTGCTTATATGTCTCTGGAACTATAAAAACAGGCGTAGTGTCCTTACTAGGGCCTTTTTTACCAAAATATTCTTGAGCAACCATCCCATAGTCTCTCATTTTTTTATCTAATTCTTTTGGTAAAACTCTATATACATTTGGGTCGCCGTAAGCTATCATATTGTCTACGGCTTCTTTAATCTCATATATACTATCAGAAACAATTTCATCAATTGTGTTGTCAACAATAGCACTTAAATTGTTCTTAGCTTTATATCTCTCAAGTAATGCTATTTCTGCATTACTTAATGGCCCACGTCTACGTTTATATACACCAGTAGATGATGTAGATTTTGTTCTTTCCGACGGTTTTGGCATCGGTGGATGGGCCTTTGGTACTTCTTTTGGCATAGTATGCCCTCCATTTTCTCCATTTATTTCTCTCGATATGTTTAATATATCATATTGGAGCTGGCGACACGATTTGAACGTGCGACAGGCTGATTACAAGTCAGCTACTCTACCAACTGAGTTACGCCAGCGCAAACAAAAGGCCCGCCATGATACGCATAAGCAACAAATGCTCATAGGCTTGGCGGGCTTCATTCTCTATTATAATTTGATAACGGTGTTTATCGTCGTTTTAATTCCTGTATTTTCATCAATGATAAATGCTTGGTTCTTTCTTTCAGTTTGTACATAGCCTTGCTGATTCGACCAACGCGACCAACCGCTTACAGTTGGAAGTCTAAGAACCTCAACATATCCTTTTTTACTATATGCCATTTGGGTATGTAAATGCCCTAAGAACCAAATCATTGATTTACATTCACTCCACATGTCATGTGCTTCGACAGACATGATTTCAAGAGCTTTATCCGGCTTTATATCATGCGCAACGCCAACGATTACGCTACCAAACTTAAAGTATTTTCTTTCAGATGGGTCGCCATATACTTTTACAAGTTCATCGTTCCTGTAATATGCTTGAAGTGTATTCATAATACCGTACATGCTGTGATAGTCATGGTTACTAACAGCATATATCACATCAACAGGAGCAATCGCTGTAAGCATATTTATACCGTTGATACACAACTCAATGGCTTTATCAATAATAGTATGCCACTGATTTGAACAATCTTGGGGCGTTCCCTTTGTGGTAGTATTTGTGATATTATCAGCATTGATGAAGTCATTGCCAATAATAAACATCACCTTTTCAAACGACTGTCCATTTACCTCGTTTACTACGTCGTTTAAAACATAATAATAAAGAGACTCGGCAATTTCAAGATTATAGTCGTTACCGCTTACTTTCTTTTCAGAAAGAAGTCCAAGATGTAAGTCGCTAATGGGAACAACCAAGCATCTACCGTTATGTGTAACATGCACAAGTTTTCTGGATGGAGCTGGTTTGATTTTAATGTTACTAAAAGCCCTATCAATATTGGACTGGCTCCAAATAAACTCTTTTGCCGGACGAACAGTAATCTTAGAACTATACATATCTACGATGCCAGAACCCTTTTTCTGTACGTTCCATCTGCTGTTCTTAGCAGAAACCAGTTCAAAATAGTCTTTATCAAATCCGTGCTTTTCTAAAAGCAACTCCGGTGTCAGTTCAGTATTATGAGCCACCGAAAAAGATTTTTCGCTCACCGTAGAGCCATCAGAAAGAAGCGATACAGTAACTGGCTTTTCTTCCGACTCTGAATCTACTTTAAAGAAGTTTTCGTCAAGGTGATTATCTTTTCGATACTTCCTTGAAATTGTACGGATTCTTTCCGTTGACAATTCAACACCAAATTCTTCTCTAACAACATCCGCTATTGAACCATAAAAAGCATTTTCATTTTTACGTTTCTTCTCAATACAAAGCTGTATTACACGGACTTCAATCTCGTTCATAACAGCACCCCACTTATTCTTGTGTTAGTCCAGAAGCATTGTCAACAACAGTAATTGTAACATCACAGCCGTTATAGTCGGCCAATACTTCTTCCAGTGTTACTGATGTTCCGTTTATCTCAATAATCGCACCATCATCAAGATTCAAAACACCAACAATCTTTCTACTATTAGAATCAAAAATACCATACTTGCTTTTCATTTCTTAGAAGTCAGCTCCATATATTTTTTTTTGAATGCCGGACGTACCTTGGCATACGGGAGTGTATGTGCTTCGGTATTGTAATATTTGCCTTTTGGAGTGAATCCCTCGCGTGCTGGGATGTTTTTCGCTCCCGTCTCTACACAAGCAAATTTGACTGTCTCTCCATTAATCACAGACTCGTTTATAATGTCCTCAAGAGCCTGAATGATTTCTGTTACCGGAGCTTTCAAATACCTTGTTCTCTGCGCTACTTCTGAAATTAATTTACCAGTGCTTTTCATTTCCGTTTACTCCATTCGTGTTAAAACAATTCAGATATATCTCCTACAATCGTTTCAACGATTCCGTACTTGAGTTGCTCTGAAGCATCCAAATACCAATCCTCTTTAAGTTTAGCATTGTAAAGACGGCTTGGAATTGTGGTTTTCTCAAGAACCCTATCTTTAAGTCTATTCAACTGCGATTCGTAATTTTTCGCAGAACTAATAACATCTGCGGCATTGCCGCTAATTCCGCTAGAACCCTGATGTATCAAGGCAACAGAATTTTTAGTACACAAACGCTTGTGGCATGAAATAAGAATCAAAAACGCCGCACTCATTGCCATTCCAACATTTATACCCCACACAGGAGTCTTTGACAATTCAATAATGTCAACAAAATGATTACAGGAATATAAACTGCCACCGGGACTAAAAATCATCAATTTAATCGGTTTTCTATCTTCCACCCTAATTCCCGCTTTTTCATCTTCCATATTCCATTTCAGAATATACTTTGAATATTGAAGAAGTTGGTCGCCAATTTCATCATCAATCCAGATTACCCTTTCTTGGAGATTCTCATAAAAGGAAAGTAGCTCTGGCGATGGAAGTTTAACATTTTCCAGTTCCTCTGGAATAAAGATTGGCGAGAGTTCAAAATCCATATTTATATACCTCGTAATTATTGAAATAAGTCAGCAAATAATTTGCTTGTTTCACTTCTAACATCTTCATTAAGATAAATACAACCAAACATCTTGTTGCCTTTCAACTGTTCACACATCTTTACAAGAGGATTAGAAGTAGTTTTGTCTTTAATCGACTGCGCAAAGTCACCAGAAAAGAAGATTCTACTGTTTTCACCAACGCGAGTACCAACAAGTTTAATCTGCGCTTCTGACAAATCTTCGGCTTCGTCAACTAAGAAAATTGTTTTGTCATAAGTTGTGCCTTTCATATAGAAAGGAATTTCTGTCTCAATCTTACCAGACTGTACAAGATAGTCGTATTGGTTTGGGCCTTTAAGTTGTTGTTCAATGGGGCGGAAGAATCTAATGGTTTTATCTTCAAATGTCCCCTTTAAGTAACCAATATCTTTACCCTCACCGTTTGGCTCTCTTATACCAAGAATCTTACTTTGTTCATTTTTATCAAGTACAAAATAAGACGCCATCTGCATACACAAGTATGTTTTGCCACTACCGTAACCGCCGAGAACAGCAACAGTTGTAATGTCTCTGTTCATAAGCAAATCAAGCGCACAACGCTGTAACGCATTCTTTGCCTTTACAACTTTTGAATCAGGTAATGAAAGTCCAACGAATCTTTCTCCTGTCCACCGCATTTCAGTTTCTTCGCCGGTTGAAACATCTTTGATTAGGATATATTCATTCGGATATAGCGTGCTTGTGTCTATTTCGTCGAAGAACCTATTGATTGTATCTGTTGTACCAACAACTTCGATATATCCTTTGTATATTGGCGCTTTAGAATAATCAATATGCTTCGCCCTTACACCAATAGCAACAGCCTTTTGATACATGTTCAAATCATGCGTATAAAGAACAGATTCTCTGTCGAGAAACATAATTGTCTTTGAAATAGCAATGATTCTATTATCATTGGTTGCGCCATCTAATATTTCAAGAGTTCTACCGTCGGCCTCGATTGGATATTCAATAGTGTTTGATAGAGCTAGTCGGCTAATAGCCTTTAGCCCATTGCGAGCTTTATATGAACGAGTTCTGTCAGAGCTGTGATTGTGTCTGTCTAGTTCTTCAAGAACAGGAATCGGTATATATATTTTTTCACCCTTATACTTGTTCACATCAAAATCTTCCATGAACATATTGGTGTCAAAGATATAGGACATTTACTTATCTCCCAATCTATTTTTATTTTTGATAAATCTCAAGTAGTTCTCATAGTCCGTTTCAACAATATAGTAATACTTGTTGTTCTTACCAGAGTGTGAAATCGGATTTCTGCATTTGAAACCAGAACTCGCTATCTCGTTTTCGTATTCCTGCTTCGTTATCTTTATCAAACTGTATAACACCTTTCTGGAGAAAAATATTATTATATATCTCCTATATATTTTTAGAGTACTTTTTCTTAGAGGGGCTGAAAATATTATAGAATATCTATGTGTTTTTAGGGCCTAAAAAATGAGCCAAACTTTCAACACTTTCTAGCCTCAACCGTTTGTTTTATCCTTATCTCTCTAGCACACGTCTTACAATACTTTCTCCATTTACCGCTTACACGCACCATTTTGCCGCAGGATTGACATTCAATATAACGCGACTTTCCAGTATAGTTGCGGTAATAGGCGCATATGTTGTCGAAGTCGTTGACGGCAAGGACGGGTTTGCCGTGTGTTGTGTTGACGTTGAATAGGATTTCGACGTTGCTGTTGCGGCAAATACGGATTAGTCCAAGTTCTTCCATTCGTCTAAGAATTGGATATATTGCTTTTGTAGAACTTAGACCACACATTTTTGAAAACTTACTGTATTTACAATTGAGATAAGCCTGTTGACCAAGTTTTTCTCTTATACGCTTTATAACCATTAGACAAAATAGAACCTCATTAAACTTGTTTGTTTCTTTCAAGGATTGAATAAACTCAATCTCTTTATCAGTAATGCCAATGGAACCGACTTCAACTATCGTATTCTTCTTAGCATTCGCAAGAATGGATTCTATTTTGTCAAAATACTTTGCTTCGTTGAAATTTTCAAAATGTGTATTACAGAACTCTATTACTTTTGTTTTTACTTCTTTAGGCTTATAACCAATGTAATAGAAATATTTTGCTAAGATATTAAGCTCATACATTCTCCTGTTTGTGAGGAATCCAGAGTTCAGCATCTTTTTAGCATATGATATTTCGTTATATTCATTGACCAATTAAGTCTACCTCCAAGATGTTGTAACTATCAAACAGGTACTCGTATTCGCCATCATCTTCAATTTGAGGAATAAGAACTTTCTTAGATGATTTGTTGTATACGTTATAGAACATTACTTTGCCAAATGTTCTCCATAATATATCTTTGTTGCTTGATTTCAGGTCAACGTAGAATATTTCCACAAGATAGTTCACAAGCTCCGATGAATTTGAACAGATTCCGGTCATTGTATCTTTGAACAGGTCATATTTGTTCATCAACTTTCGTTCTTCTTCCGGCAAGTATTTCAAAGAAGAAGAATAATCACTCATTGAAATATCTTCCTTTAGGAATCTGAAGAAATCTTTGACCGCCTTTTTAACCGAGTTGTATAACGTCATATTCTTCTCTATTGAATCATTCATATATATCTTGTAGTCATACGGTTTATCTGAATTGAAACGCTTTATATCGAAATCAACACTCTCTATATAGCGGCATATCCTATTCATTTCACAATCAGACTCAATAAGAGGATTTCTGTAATTCATTGAAGCAAGATAATATTTTTCTTTCTCTGTAAGCTCCGATTCGTTTTTGCCTTTAATCTCGTCCAAATCTATTCCATAAATCTGTCTATACGATTCTTCTTCTCGTAGAAACTTATTATATGCCGAACGACTGTCTTTATAGAGATATTTGAAGAAGTATGGTTTCTTTTCAACGAGAATACTGTTAAAGAACTCTTTCTTGCGTTTTACTTCGTCACTGTCTGAATCTTCTATTCTTTGATAGTTCGCCCAATGTTGCGGGAATTGTTTCGTCTGAACACCTTTTGCTTTATCAATCGCGTTACCTTGTGCCACTCGTGTCATTATAAGACGTCGTTCCAATTCTGCATATTGCGGGCTTTGTGGGTCGTACATCGGCAACATGGCATACATAGATGTACTTTTATTTGTTATCGAACCAATCTCTGAACCAAAGGCAAGTAGGTCTGCTTTATATAAATCCTCTTGAGTAAACTCAATTTTCTGCGATAGCTTCTTTTGGTATGTTACAGCCAAATCATCTTTATAAACACCCTTGATGATTGTTGGATTTGATGTCGTTGCGACTATATCCATATCGAAATCTGAATCTGCCCATCGTAAAACATCATCGCTATGAACATTCACAATGATTCCTGTTCCAAGATATCTATACCAATGATTTAACTCGTCGTTGTTTTTGAGATTCAATATGTTGTGTTCACTTCGATATGTGAGCGGAGAGCGCATACTGTCCACTAAATCAACATTTCTATCGTTCCAGTATTTTGAATAATACTCTCTTTCACCAAGAAGTCCATTTGGTTCAAGACCACAAACATGTTCCATCATTGCGTATGGGTCAGAAACCAAAACTTGATAATTTCCATTTACAACAAGTTTACCCATACATGCGCTTTTGATTTTGTTTACGATATTGTCGTAAATCTTATCTGACACATATTTGTCGTTTATAACATTATGGTTTACAAGTAACGATTTCAACCAATAGTTATCACTACTATTGATGAAATTCACAACACCTTTCTTTCCAACAGACTTTCCCATCAAGAACAAAGACGTATACATTATGTTGTCTCTTGCTACGCCTTTTATCCAGTCTACCGTTGGTGCGCACAGTTGTGAAACATCTTCATCATCTAATTTCAACGTTTGAAGTGACTGATAGTTCAAATACAAACAGTTGGAATCATATTTCGGAGTATATCTTGAGATTCCCCACGAAAGTTTGTTGTTTATACAATTCCTTTCATATTCTTCATAACTATCATAGCACCCTGCCATTTTGAATTGTGATTCGCTAATTATAACGTCGATGTTTCTAAGGTCAGCCATCTTTGGTGTTCCATTTTCGTTCTTATAAATCGTTTCTATAAGATAGTTTCCACCGTTTATCTTTTCACAGAACTCTTGGATAGGGAATGTACAAACCATTCCCTTTATCCAAGCATTACGGATACACCATTCTGATGGAATCCAATCAAGTTCAAGTTCGTGTGCCCATCGCTCGCTTTGTTCTGGTGATATTAGTCCCATTCCATCGAAGTAGTTATATTCAATCTCTACTTCTTTTCTCTCTATGATATCGTCACACAATGGTTCGTCTATCTCTGTTACATAGTTTACAAGAGTATTTCTTTTCATAAGGCAATCCGACACTACACAAACTCTTGGTGTACTAACAGGAATCGTTGCCGAACTACTCAATCCAAAATATGCGTTGAACTTGCTTGGGTTTAGTTTCTTATCGTGTCTACCGTTGTTCAAGCGCCTATATAGTTCATCCGATATATCTTGCTGAACCATAATTATCGTGTTTACTCTTGCCTGTGACGCTGAACATGAGAACCTGATATATTTCTTCCCGTTTATTATTAATCCATTATAGAATAACTTTTTATAGTGTGAGGGACGAGTGATAATGACAGATACATATTCTGGAACAAACATCATCATATTGATTTGTTTGTTGATTTCTCTTATCAAAGAAGCATTTGTTTTTGATGATGGGAGCTTCTTTATATCGTCCCTCTTTTTGAAAAGCAACTCAAGTTTATATCTATCTATATATCTCTGTTGAATATCTCTGATGCTTCTAAGCATCTGACTATCCGAGACAGCTATAATTTGGTCGCCATCCTTAGCCTGCTTGAATGATAAATTTATATTGTATTTGTTTTGGTCTAAGAATTTAGACTCAAATTTATAGATATAGAACTGTCTGTTTATCAATTAAATCTTCTCCATCAATTATTCTTTATTGAATATCCGCTAAATCAGTTTCGTTCGCTTTGTCAAACACATATTCCAACTTGTTCAGAAAATCCTCAAGAGACTGCGGGTTCTCGTAATATAGAATATCAAACAGGATTTCGTCGATACATTCATCAAGTTCAGTATCATTATTTACAACAAAGTTTACTTCTTTTTCAATTCCTCGAAAATCTTTTTCATCCGCGAAATATCTACGCTCAATCTCTTGTTTATCATCTCCACGGTCAAGCTGTCTCAAAATTCTCAGTCCGCTCTCTACGTTCAAATAAAAACTAATGTGTGGGATTTCAAGTTCTTTGAAAGATTTCAAACCATTTGGATTTAGAACGAAAACCATATTGTTTGATTTGTCAATCTCACTTTTCGGGGTTCCGTATCTCCATCCTCTATATTCAGCCCATTCTAAGAACTCACCATTCTTAAGTTTTTTATTGAACTGTTCGTTTGTCAAAAAGTAGTAGTCTACGCCATCTACTTCGCCATCGCGCATAGGACGTGTCGTGGCTGTTACCGCTTTTGTATATTTAAAGTCGTCTGATAATGCGTTCGCAACTGTACTCTTTCCAGAAGCGCTTTTCCCGACTATTATAATATTTCCCATAAATACAACTCCTTGTTCTTCTTTATAAAGTCAAAGATGGAATATACTTCGTACCAATTGTTTACAACGTATATATCATCATTTGGCTCAACTTTGTTCCATTCTCCGTTTTCGACGTTTTTCATCAGTATCTTTATTTTAGCGTTAGAGCTATGTAAACAACCAATGTGGTCGTCAATAAACACACCATTATGCATGTCAACGCTACTCTTGTCACTTCGTCCATTGTTCTCTATTCCATAGAATGTTAATTCTAAATTATTTTCCTTTAAAAATCTTTTCTTGTTTTCTAGATTATCCTTTGTTCCAATTGTAACGATTGAAATCTCATCGAAGAAGTCTTTGAAAGCATCAACTGTTTCTATCATGTTTGGAAAAATCTTCAATCTCTCAAACATCTCGTCTGAATTGAAAAACTTTTCTATGTCCCAATATGAACATTCTGGAAATAAATCACTAAAATCATATTTTCTTAGCTTTTCAAAGTTTTCGTTCTTGTCGAAGTGTTCGTTTAACATATCAACTATCACTTCTGATGAATTTGCTATCGTGTTGTCAAAGTCAATAAATAACTTCACGATTCTTCTACCTCCTCTCTGTTAAAGAGTATTTCTATACTATATGTGCTTCTTGTTCTCTTTTTCTTTGAAGGAATCAATAAACCATCATACTCTATCACGTCTTTTTCATTTATGCTTTGTTTATCAGTATCAACTATGAATCTCAAAAAATCATCTATGTCAAGATAATAAGTATGCTCCGTTCTTCTAAAGTTTAGCAGGAACCCCGCTGATATTCCATGAAACAATGAGAACTTACATAGTCCATCTATTTGACATGCCTTTATACTTTTGTTGTTTTCTGTTAAAGAAAATGGAATGGATGTGTTCTGTGTGCTTTTAAGCTCCAATGCTATTAGATTTGGATATTTGTATAATAGCGCATCACATTGATTGTGAAGCGAGAATCTTGTTGTTGCTCCTTGTCCAAATCCTTGAGCGGGGTCTTTTATCCTGTAATACATGATGTTGGACGGTATACTCTCTTTTATCTCGTTTTCAAATATTTTGCCAACGTTTGGCATTGTTTCGCCTCCTTTACATGCATTATACCACATTTGAGATAAAAAGTCAATACCCTACCGCCAATCGTTACCATTTGCCATAATCCAAGTATATCATAAACTTAACAAAAAGTCAATACCCCTATTATAAATTTATATATCTATACGCTTGTTTATACGCTTATATATCTATACGCTTTCTATATCTATAACCGTATAATACTAAAATAAAAATACTATTTTTTTCTATACGCTTATATAACTATACAGGTGTTAAGATATATAAATTTATATAACTAGATTATATATCTATAAATTTATATATTATAATATATTAATATAATTATATAAATATACAGGGGGGGTGTTGACATTTGGATTCGGATGTGTTATAATACGTTCAGAGCAAGAGAGATACAATGAATTGTGAATAAATATTAACAAATTGTTCACGGAAAGTTCACAAATAGGGTGTTGACAAACGGAAAGAAGTGTGGTATAATAGTTTCACAGTCAAAACGCTTGACATATAAAAACGACTAAAACAAGGAGACAAAACGAATGGCAGTAGAGTACATTGTTAATTCCGAAAAGCGGACTGTTGTCGCCATCCTAAAGGGCACAGAGCTTGATGCTCATAAAGCTATTGTCCGGCAGGTTGGAGAAGCAGATGAAAGTTTTTTCGGATTTAACAGCAACTGGACGACGCTGATTCCCGATTGTTTCGTGGGAAAAGCAAAGTGTGACCCTCGTGATGAATTTTCTATTGACGAGGGCAAGAAGATAGCGAAAGCGCGTTGTATGGAAAAATACTATCGAGCAAAAGATTCAGCTATCAAACAGTGGTACAAGAACGCATGTGTAAAAATGAAACGTGTCGAAAGACTTGTAAAGGAGATTGATACAGCAAGATTATTCTCTCAAAGACGTAAGGAAGCAGAGGCGATTGAAAAATATAAGTCAGCAGTATCCGCGCTTGAAGAAGCGCAAGAGGAACTTAATAAGTTTTTGAGTAAGTAATTTATTTTATAATACGAGGTAATAATAATGGCAGTAGGATTTAGTTTTCAAAAAGCAAAACGAGAAAAAATTTGGGTAAAAGTTCTTCTTAATGGCCCATCTGGTAGCGGTAAAACGTATACAGCTTTGAAATTGGCAACAGGTATGTTTACCAAGGCTGGTGGAGCGGGAATTGCGGCAATCGACACAGAGAACGGACGTATTCGTTATTACGCTAACGAATTTGATTTCTTCGACTTACAGTTATCGGAGCCTTATACATCAGAATCTTATATTGAGGCAATTAGTGCGGCAGTTGATAATGGTTTCAAAATTCTTATCATCGACAGTCTTAGCCATGAATGGAAGTGGCTGAATGAGGTACATGATAAGATGCCTGGCAACTCATTCACTAATTGGGGAAAGTTAAAGCCAAGACATGCGGCGCTGATGGAAAAGATTCTTCAGTCTCCAATTCATATCATTGCTACTTCTCGTGGTAAAGATGATTATGTAATGGAAGATAAGAATGGTAAGCAAATTCCAAAAAAGGTTGGAGTTGGTTCACAGCAGGAAAAGGATATTGAATACAACTACACCGCGACTTTCAACATCGACCAAGAAACTCATGTCGCTACTGTGGCAAAAGACAACACCCACATTTTTGAGGGCAGATATGATGTACTTAATGAAAAAGACGGAGAAAGATTAATTGATTGGGCTAACACTGGCGAGGGAGAAATGCCAAAAGAACCCGTAAAGGCACCAACTCCTGTTGAAACTCCAAAATCAGATATTGATTCAGCCCTTAGAGAAATTAACTCAATCTTTGCGAATAAAATTGAAGCTGGTGTAGATAAGGAACTCCTGTACGCTATTGTTTCTAAGCACCATACAAGTAAGAACTTTACATCAATAAAAGATGTTGATGTGGCAAATACGATTATTAATGAACTGAAAGAGGTTAAATAATTTATGAGTCTGCAGATTAAAGATAGTTACGCAACAATTTTCGAGCCGGAAGTCCATGAAAAGTTTGTAGCATGTAATTTGAGTACAGGTAGAAAGCTCAAAGAAGTAGACGATTACGGACGTCCTAAGTATGCTAATTCTTCTTGGAGAGCCACTTTTGTTGGAAACGCTCTTGCTGGTGCTAAAGCGTTGAAGGAAAAAGACAGAATCAAAATTGTTTCTGGTACTATCACACATGAAAAAAGTGATAAGACTGATGCTAATGGTAACGCGAGATATTTCTACAACGTAACCGTATTTGATTTTGAAACTGTGGCAAGCGCTACTGCGGCGGCATCAAAACCGACAGATGATAATTTGGACAGTGAACAGCCTGATTTGCCGTTCTAAGATGTATTAATAATATATGGCCGAGAGGTTTAACAGCTTCTCGGCCTCCTTAAAAGGAGTGATTAAATGATTCTACTTGAACAAGAAATAAGACATGATATTATAGATGATATGGTTTGGTCGTTTTCAAGACTAAATGGGTTTTACACATGTAAGAGAGCGTGGTATTACACATATATAATGAAAAGGAGTGAACGAGAGAACTTTTTTTCACAGTATGGTACATTTGCTCATTCAGTATTTGAAAAATATAATAAAGGAGAGCTTGAAATATATGAACTAGCAAGTTATTATAACGACAACTATTACTCAAATGTAACTGAAGAAGCCCCACCAAATAAATATGTTGATTTAAATGAATCATATTTCAATAAAGGATACGATTATTTTGTAAATATTAAAGATAATCCCGATGAAGAAATAATTGGGGCAGAAGTAAAGTTTGAATTTACAATCGACGTTATGGATAAACCTAGAAAGTTTATTGGATATATTGATAAAGTATCAAGAGATAAGAATGGGTTCATAGTTACTGATTATAAATCTAAGGGCAAATTCAAAAACAAAGAAGAATTACACGATTACACGAGGCAGTTATACATCTATGCGATAGCATTGAAAGAAATGTATGGAGAGTACCCTTATAAACTTGTTTTTGAGCAATTCAAAGAGAATATAACACAAGAAATATGTTTCAACGAAGAGGATTTAGAAGAAACATATGATTGGATTAGAAATACAATAAGACTTATATATGACGAAATAGACTTTCCAAAAACACAAAACGACTTCTTTTGTTCGTATTTGTGTTCGGCAAGAGATACATGTGTTACTGATACAATTTGACATTTTTCAACCTTTGTGATATAATAAGGACGGATGAAGTATGATAAGCAGAGAGAAAATAGAACAAGCAAAGGAAATGTTGGGCATAACCGCGTTTGAAATAATGGCCAAAGAGATTCCTCTTGAAGATTTCGATAAAGAAAAATTGGTATGTAAATCACCATTCAAACAGGAAAGAACAGCATCGGCTCATTGGTTCAAAGAGGGAAACTGCCTAAAATGTTTTGCTACTGGATTAACTATGGATTACATAGATTTCAGTATGAAGTATAAAAATAAATCATTTTTAGAAGCAGTTGAAGAATTGTTTATGAACGCTGGTATGAAATATGACCCAAGCGACTTTGAACTTGACGAAGATAAAGATGTTTTCAAAGACTTTAAATGCTCTAAAGATGAAGTAAATACCGACAGAAACATTGCTGAAAAATATCTAAAATCGAGAGGAATATCAGAAAGTACATTAGACCTTTGTAATGTAAAACAGGATTTGCATGGAAATATTGCTTATCAGTTTTATAATAGAACAGGAAAACTTATACAGACTAAATATAGGGTGTCTAGCGCGCACAGAAACTCTGATAAAGGCTCAAAATGGTTCTGGCAACAAAATGCTGGCGTATGTGCTTTGCTATATGGTGTTAATAGAATAAACTACGATACACCACTTGTTATAGTCGAGGGTTTAAATGATAGACTTGCTTGTGTAGAAGCAGGATATATAAATACAGTTTCAATTCCCGGTGGTGCGGGAGATAAAAACTGGATTGACTTCAATTTTGATGTTCTTGAAAAATGTAAAGAAATAATACTTTGGTTTGATGATGATAAAGCCGGGCAAGACGCAATAAAAGAGTGTGTACAAAGGCTTGGAGTTTATAGAACAAAAGTAGTACCAAAAAATGATGTAATACAGGCACAAGTAGAGTCATACTTTAGAAAAGTAGTAAAAAATATAGATTTAGACGAAAATAAAGACTATAAAAAAGTAGATGCCAACAACGTGCTTGTAGCATGTGGCCCATCAGCAGTCATTGACATGATTGCCAGTGCCAAACTTGAGGATAACCCACAAGTTAAACGTTTGATGGATGTTGAAGAAATACAGCTGCAAGATATGCCAAGAATATCAAGTGGATTTTCTGCTATGGACAGAGTGTTTTCTGGAAGTTTTGAAAACTCACTTACGATATTAACTGGTAAATCTGGCAATGGTAAATCAAGTATCCTTAACACAATGTTTGTTGCCGCTCCATTAGAAGCAGGAGAAAAGGTGTTCATATATAGTGGTGAAATACCAAGCGGTATTCTTCTCGGAAATGTGATTAAGCCGTTGGCATCTAGTAGGCATATAAAAGAGTTCGATAACAGTAAAGAGGGGCGTCCAAATGGATATGCTGTCACGACAGATGCCGCTAAAGCAATTAAAGAGTTTTATAGAGATTCCGTGTATGTGTATAATGATAATAATGAATTTGATACAAACTCGAAATCAATCTTACAAGCAATGGAATATTCTTACAAACGATATGGTGTAAAGAACTTCATTGTTGACTCTCTCCTGACTGTTGATTGTTCGCAGGAATATGGTGATGATAAATACGAAAAGCAAAAGAATTTCGTAATAAATCTAAAAACATTTACAAATAATTTTCCCGTTAGAGTTGCTTTGGTTGCCCATAGCAGAAAACTTGCCGCTGGCGTAAAGGAAATTGGTGGCGACGATATTGCTGGTTCAAGTGATATTCTTAAGTGTTGTAATAGAGCTTTTAGTGTCGAAATTCTATGGGACGACCCAGATGGGTATAATACATTAATAAGATGTATTAAAGACAGAGAAACAGGACTTATTGATAAAGAAGTTAAACTGTATTTTGATAGAAAAAGTTATAGAGTGTATTCTGATTCCAAAGAACATGATTATGCTTATGAATGGGAACGAAAAAGTACAATCACTTATCCAGAATGTGTTAAGTGTACATTGGTGAGCAATATAAAGTATCCAGATAAAACCGTAGAAGTGCTTGGAGAAATTAAAAAATGATGAAAGATATCTTTATATATCACCTACACAGCGATTATAGTAGCTGTACAACGAATATTGACTCTGTAACTAAAATAGAAATGTATGTTGACATGGCGAAAAAGTGTGGGATGTCGGCTCTGGCGTTTAGCGAACATGGCAATATACTTAATTGGGCAACTAAAAAGTCTTTGATTGAAGCCGCTGGCATGAAATATGTTCATGCCATTGAGCTTTATATGACAGAAAATAAAGATAACAAGGTTCGAGACAACTACCATATGATAGCAATTGCCAAGAATTGGGACGGCGTTAAAGAAATAAATCGTATGGTTACAATATCCAATAATAGAAAAGATGGCCATTTTTATTACTCTCCAAGAATTACGCTTGATGAAATGGAGTCGTTGAGTGAAAATATAATCTTGACAAGTGCTTGTTTGGGTGGGCCATTAAATGACGGAACTGATGAAGTAAAACAAAGAGTAATAGAATATTTTACAAAACATAGAGATAGATGTTTTTTTGAGATTCAACACCATTGTGTAGACGACCAGTGTAGATATAATTTATATTTACAAGACTTATCGCACAAGACTGGCGTAAGGCTGATTGCTGGAACTGATACACATTCACTCAACGAAAAACTGGCAAAAGCAAGAGTTATTTTACAAAAGTCTAAAAAGGTTTATTTCGAGGGTGAAGATGGTTGGGATTTGACCTTTAAGACATATGACGAACTCGTGGAGGCATATAGGAAACAGGGCGTATTAGACGAAGAAGTGGTAAAAGAAGCAATAGCGAACACATGTGTTGTCAGAGATAGCGTTGAGGAGTTCGCATTGGATACTTCTCCTAAATATCCAAAATTATACAAAGATTCTGAAAAAGCCTTTAAAGAAACTGTTTATAAGGCAGTTGAAACACATCCATATGCTCTCAAAAACCATTCAAAAGAGGAACTTTTGAAAAGGGTTGATGCCGAGCTTGAAGTCTATCATAAGACAAACATGGAAGATTTTATGTTGTTCCAAACATATGTTAGAAACTGGGAACATGAAAATGGAGTGTTTGTTGGCCCCGGACGAGGCTCTGTTTCAGGAAGTATGATAGCGTATCTTCTTGGGATAACCGAAATGGACAGCATCAAATTCAATCTGAATTTCTTTAGATTTGCCAATCCTGATAGGCAGAGCAACGCCGATATTGATTCGGACTACTATGACCCCGACAGAGCAAAAACAAGAAATTTTTTATTGACAAATGACTTGATTAAATCTTCAGAGATTGCTGCTTTTGGTACAGTGGCTGTTCGTGGTGCTATTGATTATGTATGTAAAGCACTTGGTTATTCTTTGGACGACGCCAGAGATATCAAAAAGAGACTTTCTATAAATGATAAAAAAGAAGAATTTGCTGACGATAAACTAAAAAAAGACTATCCAGATATATTTGAATACGTTGATTTAATAGCTGGTACAATTGTATCGGTTGGCACACATCCCGCTGGCGTACTTTGCGCAACAAGAAATATAGAAGAAGAAATAGGATTGTTTACCCTTTCTACAACTGACCACCCCGTTTCATCTTTGGATATGTACGGGCTTGATGCTGGCTGGTGGACGAAGCTGGACTGTTTGGGCCTGGATAACGTGGGCATTATAAATGAGACATGTAAGTTGGCTGGAATAGAAAGAATCAATCCCGACAATATAGACTTGGATGATTGGGCTGTATGGAAAGATATTAGAGACGATAATTCTTGTATATTTCAATATGAATCAGATTTTGGTGGGCAGTTGTTACGTCAATTATTTTCTGACGAAACAATAAAAATTATAAAAGAAAAAATGCCATCCATTTCGTATTTGAAGCTGTTTAGTTTTGGAAACGCACTAATTCGTCCATGTGGAGCATCTATCAGAGAAAACGCATCCGCAGGAATTTTTAATGAGACTGGCGTTGATGCGATAGACAGATTATTAGCGCCAGAACTTGGTTATTGTATCATTCAAGAAGATATTATGAAATTCTTGATGAAGTTTTGTGGATACAATCTTAATATGGCCGATAAAGCAAGAAAAGCGATAGCGAAGAAAAAGGGCACTGAGCAGTTGCTACCAGAAATCAGAAATGGTTTTATAAAAACATCGAAAGATAAATACCGTCTTACGGATGGCGATTGCCAGAGAATCATAGAACCAATACTACAATGTATCTTAGACGCCACTCGTTATGCGTTTTCTTGGAACCACTCAGATAGTTACTCCTTTATAGGCTATGCTTGTGGGTGGCTTAGGCATTATTATCCACTAGAGTTTATAGCAACATGTTTTAACGTTTGGTCAGATAAAGAAGATAAAACCAAAGTAGTATATGAGATGGCGAAACGACGTGGAGTAAGAATATTCCAACCACAATTTAGACATTCTCGTTCAAACTATTATATGGACAAAGAACATTTTGCCATATATAAAGGAATAGCCTCTATCAAATATCTTAGTCCAGACACAGCAGAATATTTGTTTGGATTAAGGAACGAAAAGTATGATGGGTTCATAGACTTATTGGCTTCACTTGATAGCAAGTATATAAACTCTAGGCAAATAGAAATCCTTATCAAACTTGATTTCTTCAAAGAGTTTGGAAATTCCAGATATTTATTAAACGTATATAGATTCTATGAGCAATTTGGAAAATCAAAAATGATTGGGAAAGATAAGTTCGATGGTGCTGATGTATTTGAGGGGATATTCAAAAGACACAGCCGTGAAACAGCTAAAAAGTATGTTGACTTAGATATGAAAGCAATACTAAAAGAAGTTGAAGAATATCTACAAGTTATACACAACAGCGATTTCTCTATCATTGAAAAAATCGTGTGGCAACAAGAATATGTTGGATATATCGACTTCAGAACGAATGAAGAAGCCGATAGAACTAAACTATTGCTCTTAGATGTTAGGCAATTGAACAGCAAAAAGACTGGTAAAGTGTGGGCATATTCATTTGAAACATTATCTATCGGGACTGGAAAGAAAGCAGAAATTCTTGTTTATCCAAACGTTTACGAATCCTGTCGTGTCGTGAAAAATAATGTTATAAAAGTAAACCCACGTTCACTGTCTGTAAAGGAATATAATGGTAGAAAAAACTGGTATCTCAATAAATATGAACAAATAATCATGTAATTGTTGAATATGTCTCCTACTTGACAAATCCTTTGTTCTGTGGTATAATAGTAACAAGGTGAGAGCGGGAGACATATATGTATAGTAATGACCAACTCTGTTTCAGTTGCGCTAAAGCGTGTGGAAACTGCTCTTGGAGTTCACAACTTATTCCAGTCGATGGATGGATAGCTGAAAATACAGTTTTGCCAAACGGGATTGAAAGTTTTTCCATCTCTAAGTGTCCAGAATACGAATTTGATGGATTATGTACCAGATGTATACATTTTGACGACAAATTCACAAATCCGAAGATGTGGTATATGGTTTGTAAAAGGGATGTTAAAGGGAATGGTAACGGAGACTGTATGGGTTATAGAAATAAGTATACGACTTTAAAAGATTGATTTTAAGGACGATGTAAAAATGCAGTATATGGGCGGTAAGCAATTAATAAGTACCCGAATTTCTGAAATAATTAACCATGAAATTAGTGGAATGGGCGGGGCGACATTCGTCAGCTTATTTTGTGGAGCATGTTCAATTGAGAGTAAAATAAAAGCTGATACAAAGATATTAAATGATAAACATGAGTATCTTATAGAAATGTTTAAGGCGCTACAAAACGGCTATGAATTGCCTGATGAAATTACAAAAGAACAATACGAATACATTAGAAACAACTTAGACGAAGATAAGGCACTGTCTGGTTTCGTTGGATTTGCTTGCTCTTTCGGAGGAAAGTGGTTTGGCGGATACGCACGAGACGATAAGAGGGGCAGAAACTATACGCAAACAGGAAAGCGTGGACTTATAAAAAAGATGGCTGGTTTACAAAACGCCACATTTATAAGTATGGATTATAAGGATGTTATTATCCCAAACGGGAGCGTAGTATATGCCGACCCACCGTATGCCAATACGACAGCATATGGGAGCGAGTTCAAGATTGATTACGATGATTTTTGGGATTACATGAGAGAAATCAGTAAAAATAACATCGTATTTATTAGCGAAGAACACGCGCCAGATGATTTTGAGTGTGTATGGCAAAAAGAAGTTGTTAGAACCCTAGATAAAAACTTACAAAATCGCCCCAAAAAGATAGAAAAGTTATTTAAATATAGGAACGCCTGAATATATGAGGTAGTTATGACAAAATATTTTGTTACTGGCGACTGTCATGGGCAGTATGAAAAAATAAAGTTTTTCATTTCACAGCAAAATCCAGATGATGAACTTTATATATTTATACTTGGAGATGTTGGTTTGAACTGGCATCTAAAGTATGGATTAGACGACGAGAAAAAGAGATATCTTTCAAAGCTCAACGCTAAAATTATATGTTTGCGTGGAAACCATGACGCAAACCATGAGAATCTTACAGATATATACTCCGTTGAAAAGATGTGGGGCGGAGATGTATACCGTGAGAAAAAATATTCAAACATTTTCTTTGTCAAAGACGGAGAGATATATACAATCAATGACAAAAAGATATTCTGTTGTGGTGGAGCGTATTCAGTAGACAAATTCTATCGTTTGAGACATCGTTATATATGGTTCGAGGACGAACAGCCTACGGATAGCAATAAGAAAAATGCGTATCGTAATCTACAAAACAATGATTATAAAGTAGATATTGTTTTAACGCATACATGCCCATATTTTGCTATACCAGAATATACATTTCTTCCCGGAATCGACCAAAACACGGTAGATAAATCGACAGAAATATGGTTTGAATCATTATGTGACGATGGGCTTCAATTCAAAAAGTGGTATTGTGGGCATTATCATATTGATGAAGAATATAGAGGTATAGAGTTTTTATATCATTGCTTCTTGCCTCTTGATATTTAGGTGATAAGATTATGTTGTTAGTTTGTTTTGGTATATGTTTTGCGTTGTTCGTCTATGTCGCTTTCAAGTTTTTCGATATTATAACGGATTATAAGCGCTAAATAATTTCGTGTTCCTAGTTGACACACTATATGGTTTGTGTTATAATATATATATAATACATTATTATATAGGGGGCGCGTCTGGTATGAAAATCGTAGAAAAGAAAATGAATTTGTTTGATACACCCAATCGTTTTATGCTTGCTCACTGTGTAAGTGCTGATTTTACTCTTGGTGCTGGTATAGCAAAAGAGTTTGAACGTCGATATCATATCAAGTCGCGCCTCGATGGTTCTAAAACAGAAGTTCCTGCTTGTATGTCTCTTGTGTTAGAGGATAAGAGAATTATCCACAATATTGTAACCAAGAAAAGATATTTTGAGAAACCGACATATATGACGCTCAATGGTGGAATAGAATTTCTCAAACAAAACTTAGATGTGTTCGACCCCGAATGTTTGTTGCCGTTGGCAATCCCAAAAATTGGATGCGGATTAGACAAACTGGAATGGGATAAAGTTAGAATAATTCTTGAGGAGAACTTCAAGGATACTGATAGAAATATATTGGTTTGTTATTTATGAAATATTTTCTTATGGTATTTTCTGGGATACTTATGTTCGGTTGTATCCTTGTTGGGCTAGACAGATATCCAGAAATTTCTCTTGTTATCCTGCCAATATATGCCATTGGCTCTGTTTTATACTTTCTAAAAGATAGGAGTGGTTGAGTGGTAACAGAATTTGAGTTAGACAACTATTTTCAGAAAATTGAACAACTGAACGCCAATTCAGAGGAAAAATTGGACGAAAATGAACTGGTGAAAATTAAGGTGTTTTTAAAGGCACTTTTTGCGAAAAATCAGCCCGAAAAGCCCAAAAAATGCGCGTTTTTGTCCCAAAAATGGCAAAAATGTCCTAGTTGTGAACACATCATAAAAGTCCAATTTTATTGTCCTTTTTGCGGCCAAAGAGTGCGCGAAAGGCACTTTGAGACGATTTCTGAGCAGTTGACATTCGGGCCGGTAGATGGATGGGGTGTAAGCTCGTGAACTTTATAGAAACGACAGGGTTTATTGAATATCAGTCAAAGTGCGATTGGAAGTACGGAAAGTTTCCATCTTCATACAATGGGTGCGGGTGGATTGCTTTTTACAACTTGACTCGACTGATTTTCAATGACAAGGATTTTGTAAAAGTAGCATCTGAAACTTTAAAATCGTTTGAGAAAACAGTTGATATTAAAGGTGTCCTTGGTACTTCTGTTTTTGACATGTTGCGTCATTTAAAAGAGAAGTATAACTCTAAATATGTGGACTGTAAAATGAGAGTTATGCGGAGATACCGCTCGGCAAATATTCCAAGGTTCGGAATTATTTATTATTTTACAGGCCATTCATTCCATTATGTTATGTTTGAAAACAATGGGTTTAATTTTGTTTTCCATAACGTAGAGAGCAAAGTGGAAACTCGTTCTATGGACGAGTTTGAAAAGAAATATATCAAGTGTCCGTTTTACATTATGTTTGAATTAAATGAGGTATAATATGACAAAGTATAAAGTTCGCGTAGATACAAAAAGCGATATTACAGGAATCATGGGTGTCATTGATAAGTCTGACGGTGATGTGTTCCTGCTGAATCAGGCAAATGAAGATGGAACTGAGTTCCGTGTAAACGCAAAAAGTCTGCTTGGTTTTACTCTGGCGTTGTGCGAGTGGCCGGAGAAATGGATTAAGTGTGACCCATCTTTGTATGAGCCACTGAAAGATTTTATCATTGATTGATGAAAATTGATGATGTAAAACTTCCTCGTGGTGAACGTGCTGTACTAACCTACCATATTGGTGAGGAAGTACAGTATGTCATAGCTACCCATATACTTGACACAACTTGGTATTGGCGGTATAATATAGTAGATGGGAAGCTCGTAAAAGATAAGGGCAAAAGTAGAAATCCAAAAGATTTAGAAGGGTGAGCTAATGGAGTCTATACTAATATTTTTTGCTGTGCTATTTATTATAGCACTCGTATTGGTATTTTATTTTGGAGTATCGGCGTTTTTCTCTTGGCTTATATGCCTTGCTTGGAATGCTTTCTTTGTACCAGCATTTTCTCCGCTTCCATTTTGGGGAGTAACAATTATACTTTTTATTTTTGAAATTTTTATAGTGCTTATGAGGCGCGAAAGGGACTGAAGTGTATGTATCGTTTTGTAGTTGAAATTGAAGAAGATATTGACGTGGATGATGTTTTGGACAATATCGAAGAAGCACTTGAAGCGTCTGGCGTAGAGACATACACGGTAACTGGTGGAGACGTTGGTTGATGTTGGAAACAGTTGGCAAGAATTTTTTGATTCTGAAACCGAGAAAGAGTATTATCAGAATCTTAGAAGATTTTTGTCACAGGAGTACAAAACACAAACAATATATCCACCGCCAGAGGAAATATTTAATGCTTTTAAGATAACACCTTTTGAGAAAATAAAGGTTGTTGTCTTGGGGCAAGACCCTTACCACACGCCAAATACCGCAATGGGTTTGGCGTTTTCTGTGAAACCGCATTGCGTAATACCACCATCTTTGCGGAATATTTATCAAGAAATTGATAATGAATATGGTGAACATTGTCTAAAGAACGGTGATTTAACACCGTGGGCGCAACAAGGTGTTTTTCTGCTCAATACTACTTTAACGGTAAGACAGGGGAAACCAGCTTCTCACTTTGGTAGAGGTTGGGAAAGATTCACAAACGAAGTGATTTCACTTTTAAATGCCGACAACGTTCCAAAAGTGTTTATGTTATGGGGAAGAAACGCAAAAGATAAGCGGAATCTCATAACAAATGAGCGTCATTTAGTGCTTGAAGCGGCGCATCCAAGTCCGTTTTCGGCTTACAATGGATTTTTTGGATGTAATCATTTCAGGCTTGCGAATCAGTTTTTGCGAGATAACGATATAGGCGAGGTAGTTTGGTAATGGATTTTAGCAATACAGATGTTTGGGGTTTTGAACACACAATTCGCGGAATGAGAAATCCTCTTGAATCACATATTAAGAGCGATAGCTGGCTCGACACAGACGGAAAAGTTGTTGTTGGGGCCAACGATTTGGATTTGATGAAGCGTCTTATTCGCGGAGGTTCTGAACATAGAAAATTTATGCGTCAAATTATGGTAAGTGTTGACATAATCGCACCTTTGTATTGGTGGAAGGAATTTGATACCTACAAAATAGGCACAACAGCCAACAGCACTAGCACCATGCATCGCATTATGTCAAAACCAATCACCTTGTCATGTTTTGAATTTGACGATTATAACAATTATTTGGAACTTAGCACCACAAATATCACGCACGGTGGGGAATCGTCGTTCACTATAAATGATGCTTGGACGGATATTTTAAGTGTCTGTAATATGTTAAGGGACAAATATCTTGAAACTAAAGACAAGCGGTATTGGAAAGAATTGATTCGTATTCTTCCAGAATCGTGGATTCAACGTCGTACTGTAACTATGAATTATGAGAATCTTTATTCAATTGTGCGCCAGCGGAAAGGCCACAAGTTAGTTGAATGGGAAAGATTCATCAATTGGGTAAAAATTCTGCCATATGCCAATGATTTGGTGTTTTTAGACTATACATAAAATAACGGTTTTATTTGACAATTCACTGTTCGTCGTGATATAATATATACAGTGGAAAACAAAAGTGTCTAATAAAAATCGCGCACCTGTTGTGTCTCTAACACAAGAAAGTTATTATTTTTGCTATAAATTTTTATACCAAAAATAAGTAGCAAAAATTTACACAAAAACAGCTCAAAAGGGGCAAGATTTACACAAAAACGGCACGAAAACATCGTTTTTTACATAAAAGTGGCTCGAAAACAGGTGTGTGATTTTAGACACAATTATTACAATTTGGTTACAATATTTTGTGGATGTGATTGCTAAATTTTCTTGTTTGGTGTGTCTATTTCCTATTGAGTTGGCAGGAATACCAGAATATGGTAAAAGTGATATTTTTATCACTTGATAAAATCCGCATTTTATTGTAAACCATAAGTATAAATCGTGGGCGGTAACTCTGCCCATATTTTGTTCCCGTGATGGAATTGGCAGACATATGCGGCTAAGAACCGCAGTTTTGTGGGTTCAAATCCCACCGGGAACACCATCTTGTAAATATTCGTAAGCTGAGGGTGTGAACAATGGGTAGAAAATATGGAATGTTCGACATTGATAAAAAATACAACGAATTTTCCTGCGATTATAGTGAGCAGACAGGGAGGTTATTGGCTGAAATTTTTGATGGATATATCAAAGATGGGTACAAAATCTGCGTTGATATGGATGGTGAGACAGTAGATATACGTCAATATCATGGACATTTCGGGAATAATTTTGAATCCGCTTTTGCCAACGACGAAGATGGTGAAGATGGATTTGAATGGTGTTTATATGATTTTCAAATTATTAGCACAAAACCATTCATTTTCATAGCCGATAGGATGAAGTTTATACCATATTTGGAGAGGGTAAAATGAATCTAGTAGTAGGGCGCAGATATACATTTGATTACATTGTAAGAGAATATTGTAGGGCAAATAGGATGGCAATGTCTGATTTGCGTTTTGAGTTTTATTATAAAGACACTGACCATCCAGAATTTGACGCGAAACCATTTGGTTCAACAATAGACGGGAAACAATACTTTTCAAAAATAACTTCTCAATACGACCGTAGAGGGTTTTGGGCCCTTGGCCATCCGAGTCTTATAAGTTTGGAACCGCTTACCATCGGACAAGATGGTATAACATTTGCTGGTTACTTTGTAAAACGTCATAGTAGAATCAAAAATGCGCCAAAATAATGGCGCAAACTTGTGCCAATAGCATAATCGGATGATGCAACTGCCTTCTAAGCAGTAGAGTGGGGGTTCGAGTCCCTCTTGGCACGCCATTTAGGATTATGGGACGTAGGCTTAGAAGCAGCCATCGTTTAAAGAGTGATGATATTCCGCATGTGACCATGGCAAGTTCATGCGCGCTAACTGCCAGAACCGACAGGGAGAGCCGAGTTGGGAAAAAGCGCATCTTAAGCCGGATAGTCAAGAACCGCGTACCGATAAGCCAGTTAAATAAGGTACAACGGAGAAGCGATGAATCTGGTACAGGGATGGTTGCAGGGGCGGGGCTGGACATAAATGACCAATATTTCTTCGGCGTAACAGCACACCATAATCTTAAATTTTTATGCGGGTGTGGTGAAATTGGCAGACACAAGAGGTTTAAGCCCTCTTGATGGAAACGTCGTGCGGGTTCAAATCCCGCCACCCGCACCATTTTAAGGAGTGATTTATATGTCGGTATTATTTCGTGGTAAAAAAGACGAATATTATGGTTCAGAATTTGCTGTTTTAATAGAGAAGTATAATGATTTAAACAAAATCCTTTTGGATGATGTTGACAAGAAGAATTATGGAGAGTATAATTGTCATTTGGACAAAGATGGAAGCAGATTTGTAGTTACAAAGCCCATAGATAAAGAGAGGAGTAAGCCTATATGGTATCTCCATACTGTTCATATAAAGAATAAAGAACCTCTAACGATTTCATGTGACGGACGTGCTTTTGTGATGTATACTGCTTCGTCAAAATCAATTGGGACTTGACAAAATCAATATATTGTGGTATAATATATGTAGTTAAATCAGAGGAGTGCTAATTTATGAATGCCAAGGAAAAGAAAAGATATAATGAGATTGTTTTGGAGATTGAGCGTCTACAAAACGAGCTTAAACATTTAAATCCATATGCCCATATCAATTATTTATCAAATAAAGAATTTGGCAATGATTGGAGCGAAAATTATATCGTTTCAAAGGTTCCAAGTCTTAGGAGATATAATGGAACTGGTTTTAATATGATTTCAAATATTGGCACAATAGATGTTGTGTCCACTAGAATATTATCGGGAACAGTTACATTTAATCAGTTGCATCCCGACGAATGTGATTGGTTTTTGTTTGTATTTTATAATATAATAGAGGGAACTGAAAAAATATATTTTGTTCCGTCCGAGCTACTTAAAGATAAATCATTGTTCAAAATCACCAAGCAACACGGTAGTGGTTGTTATTGTATGACGACATCTCCGTATAATATGTCGTCATTGAAATATTTTATTGTTCACAGTTGGGAGGAATTGAATGGCAAAATTGCCCCTTGATAAATATTATACCGAATCGTCATTGGCTGAATATTGCGTGAAAAAAACATACGAGATTTTGGGTAGAGATTGGAACAGAATAATTGAGCCAAGCGCCGGAAATGGTTCGTTTTTGCAATTTTTACCAAAAACTGCGTTGGCTTTTGATATCGAACCCGGTATAGAAGGAATTATAAAATCTGATTATAGAGACGTTGTATTACCATATATGGAGAAAAGTTTAGTTATAGGCAATCCTCCTTTTGGTAGAGCAAATAAATTGTCTGTACAGTTTATTATAGCATCATTGAAACATAGTGATTATATCGCTTTTATACAACCAATCTCACAGTTAAATCAGAAACGTACCATGAAAGGCACAGAACTATTATATAGCGAGGATTTGGGTTTGTTAAAATATTCAGGACGTGGCGTTCATTGTTGCTTTAACATATACCATAAAAGTGATTTGATAGAAGAAACCTATAAAATACCGGGAATTTATTCTAGACATATTTTTAGAATGGGGAAAGAAAAGCACAAAGACGAAATTTTGAACTTTCCATGGGATTATAGAGTTCAGGCGTGGGGTAAAATTCATTTATTGGAAAATGATGAATTTGCCGATAATGAAATTGTTTTCAGAGTTGATGATGAATCAAAAAAGGAATGGCTTGGTGATAAATTAAAAGAGTGCGATTACCAACAAATTGTAAACTATGTTACTTCTCCAAATTTACCTGTATGGAGATTAAATAAATGGTTATATGAGCAATATGTAAAAGATATAGAAAAAATATAATTATCGTGCGGGTTGGCCCGGATTTTGTGTCCGGGCTAAGGCATAATATCAACACGCATCAGTAGCTCAATTGGTAGGGCACCTGCCTTCCAAGCAGGATATTGCGGGTTCAAGTCCCGTCTGATGCTCCACACTCAACGTAGCACAGCCGTAAAGCATTTGGGGTAGATGCCATCGTCGAACGAGGTTCGAGTCCTCGTGGGGTTGTGTGGTTGTTGAGTAAAGACGAAAAGGATGTTCAAATATTAGGCTTAGTCTTATTCTAAGCCTATTTCTGTTTCGTTGTATAAAAACGAGGAGGGCAAATATAACAAAAGAAATAGGACGGTAATGCGATGAAAGAATTTATTTGCCCTGTATGTGGGTATCATACCCAAGGAACCGAAAGAAATGAAGAAGTTTTAAATGTTATGAATCTCATTGGAGCAGTTGCTGGTGGCCCAGAGTATAAAGCATACTGCGAAAACTGTGGTAACACTTTCCCTATTGTAGACGACATCTATGAGATTGTAGAAATCACAAATGTAGACGGTACAGCAAAAACAGATGAAAGAGCATTGGCAAGAATTGGACGTAAAGTAATTATCGGTGAGCTGGAAGTTGGAAAACGAGCTGTTCTGCCATATGTGCCAGAATATACTAGGTTTTTACATACGTCTACTGTTACTGAAATTGTTTCAACGGCTGATGGATGGTATATCATTGTTACAACACTGAATAGTGTGTATAAATTGAAGTGTGTTGAGACAGTCAAAAATGTTTGACAAGTTCTTGGTTTTGTGATATAATAGATTCATCAAGTCAAGGACGGTAAACATGTATGAATGAACGATTCCTCGATTGTCTGGTAAATGGAGATTGTTTCAAAGTTTTGCCAGACATTGAGGATTGTAGCATTGATTTGATTCTTACTGACCCGCCTTACAATACAACAAATTGTGAGTGGGAGTGCGAAATTGATATTGACGGTTTATTCACACATTACAAAAGGATTATAAAAGATAATGGCACAATAGTCATGTTTGGGAATAATCCTTTCTCAGCAAATGTGATTGTGAAAAACCAAGATATTTATAGGTATAGTTGCGTTTGGGTAAAACCGAACGCAACATCGCCTAACCTAGCTAAAACTCAACCTATGCGTAGGTATGAGGACATCATGGTCTTTTATAAGAAGAAGAACATCTACAATCCTGTAATGTCTGAGGGTAAACCATACGTTTGGAAAAGCAGGCGTAGTGGCGGAGAAGCTACACAAATAGCTTACAAACAGGACAAAGAAATCATAAACACAGGGCAACGCTATCCCACAAATGTGTTTGAGTTTAAACAAGAGAGAGGACTTCATCCAACACAGAAACCAGTGGCATTATTTGAGTATATAATTAAGTTGTACACAAATCCAGAAATGGTTGTATTAGATACATTTATGGGGAGTGGTACAACACCAGTAGCTTGTCTAAATACTAATAGGCATTTTATTGGCATTGAGATGGATAATACTATTTATTCTATCGCTGATAATCGTGTAGCTGAACATGCGAAATTGTTTGACACGGTAGAGTAGATTGTGTTATAATATATGTGGTGAGAAACTTATTGGAGGTCAAAAAAATGGATTTAAGACTCGTAGGAGAATGGGACGGTACACCGGAAAAATATGACCGATTCTCTGAAAAACTCTTAGAGCCAGTGTGTCGTGAGTTCTTCAAGGACGATACGTTGGTTGTGCTTTACAACCATCATCTTCCTGAGATGGAAGTCACGGACGAAACGCTCGAAGTGTGTTTCAGGGATTTTATTTCGGCCAATGTGGATGAAAACAGAAACAAGGTGTTTATCGTCAACTGGGGTTGGCATCATAGGAACGATGGTGGTGCTAACATCCGTCCTTACATGGACTCGTTGCGTCTGTGTAACAGTGATGCTGTTTCATTCTCTGGAAAGGATTTGAAACCCAACGAGTATGCGTTCAAGAATAAGAACGGTGTTACGTTGGCAACATGGAGAATCACAGACAAGGGTTATTCAGTTCTGTATTTTCTGTGGGATGCTTTCCATGTAACTTCAGATTCAGCTGTTTCTGAATGGAAAAAGGAAATTCTTCCGTTCGCCATCAACCAGTTCGCGGCAGGAGTTTTCCTCGAAAAGTATGGTGAAATGGTGTTAGAGGGCAAACAGGATAAACGTCTTGTTGGCAGAACGTTTACTTCAATTTCTGACAAGGCGCGACAGGTTGTTGGAAAAGATGGAGAAAAAGCAGTCATTGAGGAAATGATTGACAAAGCTCCTGTAAAAGAAATTACGTTGTTCTTGAATCAGGTTGCCAACTGTAAGAACACTCAAAACGCACGGCGTAGCAGTAAGGCAATCTTTGTGACAAAAGAGCAGGTAAGAAAGTGGCTTCTGCCTTGGGCAGAAAAGAAGTGGCCGTATTATGTTCTGTTCGGCCATCAGTTCTCAATTTCTCACGATATACACATCGCTCTGCGTCCCGATAAGGATGAAGTTCTTATCAAATCTATGCTTGGTGACTTCAAGCGCAAGTTCATCAAGTATGCTCCGATTCTCGACATGTTCAGCACGCAAGAGTTTTTGAGTAACACTGTCCGTTCGCACGACCAGCTTACAAAGTATAGGCCGGTAAAGAGCGGAGAGAAACTATCTAGGTATCTTTCCAGTTTCTTCGATGATAAAGAGTTTGATGTTGAACTTTCAAAGTTCATCCAGAATAAAGAAGTTCATTCTGTCGCTCATATCAGCATCAACCCCATGGACTTTATGACTGCCAGTGTAACAAAACACGATTGGCGCTCTTGTCATGCTCTGCATGATGGAGAATACGCTCTTGGAAGTCTGAGTTATATGTTCGACGAGGGAAGTTTGATTGCGTTCATGGCATCTGACCGTGAATACACATACGACCTCGACGGCAAAGGCAAATCGTTTGCTTGGAATAGCAAGTCTTGGCGTCAGATGGTGTATGGTTCTATCAAGGACAATATGTTTATCTTTAGCCGAGAATATCCTCAGCACTATCAGAACGACGCAATTACAACAGAGGTTCGCACGATGCTTGAGCATACTATTGCTGAGTTCTGTGATATTCCGAGCGTTTGGGTGAAAAAGAACAACGGCGCAAAGAACAGCATGGGGACTATCTATACGAATGCTAAGAATGCGAAGCATTACGATGATATCCCGAGCAATCAGACGGTTCTGATTCGTCATAAGATGAATATGGATATTTCTGTGCCTATCGTAATTGGTTCCTGCCCGGCGTGTCCGATTTCTGGAAAGCTCCTTACAAATTCCAGTAGAGTCGTTTTCGATTCTTCGGTTTTGTAAGACTTAGATAGGAGTTCAATATGAAAATTTTATCTGGTGCAAGTCACCCATCAGTATATGTAGACGATACTGTTTTCGACAAGTTATCGAAATATGCTCTGGCTCTTACACAGAGAGCAACTATCATTTGTGATTGTATCGTAGATGATGTTGCGGGCACAGTCCAAGTTATCGAGGCAAATCTTGTCGAACAGACAGTGGATTATCTCAAAAATTCCTCGAAGTATGAGGAAATCAACCAGTATATCGGATACCGTGAGGATAAAAACTACGGTACGATATTTGCTCAATGTATGATTCGCAATACATTGGGCGCGACACATGATGCTTTCGAAGAAAAGGACTTTACATACTTTGAAAAGTTGTGTGAAGTTACAGACTGGTTGTTGGTTGGTGAAATCACAAAACCGTCTGATGGAAGCGAAGCGTCGTTGCATCTTTGGTACATGGATTTGGAAAACAGAATCGCATATGGGTATTCTGACCCCGGCATAAAATCCGTAGACGGATTTGACGGGCAATGGAAACGTAGTTCTTATGGTTATTACGACCAGAAAGAAATTGAGTCTGAGGTTAAGCGATTTTGTAAAACCAAAACATCGACATATGGCGGCACAACGTACTATGGTACAAGTGGTTATTCGTCACATAATTATTCAACTCCGGCAACTCCTCCGGCCAAAAGCAAGCTCAACAAAGACGACCCCGACATTTCCAAAATCGTTTAAGAGAGGGAAATGATATGGGTAAGAAGAATTTTGAAGCATATTATGGCCCCGAAAAGGAAATTTTGAGTATGAAAATGGCGGCTTTTCTGCTCTTGAATGGGTGTAAACTGAATCATACTCGGAAAGACCTCGTAAAGCCACATCGTTTCATTTACTTCTTCGCCAAAACTCCACAACTTGATATGCTTATGAGCAAATACACCGAATATCGAGACGCACTCGGTGAAATCAAGAACGATACTTTTGAGAAGTATATTCGTGGCGTTGACTTTGGCGTAGAAGAAATGGCCGCAGGAGATAAAGGAGAGCAAAAATGAAAGGTTTTAACTTCGATGGGTATAGGCTCATTGTAGAATGTCGTGAAAACGACCTCGTTGAATATCTTGGACGTCAGATTCCAAAGATTTATGGCGAAGATAATTGTACTGTAACACAGGACTATATTTTCGCAAAAGGCACAATTCCAGTTATTCTGTGTGCCCATATGGACACAGTATTCAATAAACCGCCCGAAACTGTTCTGTACGACCCAAAGCAGGAGCTTATTTGGTCACCAGAGGGTATCGGCGGAGATGATAGGAATGGTATTTATACTATTCTGAAAATCATTTCTGGACGTGAGAAAGATAAACTTCCGTCTGTGTTGTTTACGACACAGGAAGAAAAAGGTTGTATCGGCGCAAGAAAAGCGGCGAAACCTTTGAAAGCAAAGGTTGGAGAAATCAATTTCGCAATCCAAATCGACCGACAGGGTTCTACTGATGCGGTTTTCTATCAGTGTAAGAACCGTGAGTTCATCGACTATATCTGTTCGTTTGGATATAAAGAAACTCCGGGTTCTCGGACAGATATTTGCGAAATTTGTCCAGAATGGGACATTGCTGGCGTGAATTTCTCTTGTGGATATATCCATAATCACACCGAAAAAGAGATTGTAAACGTCAAAGACATGTTCCAGACAATCAACATGATTGAAAAAATTCTGGACGACGAGGGTAATAAGAAACATTTCCCTTTCGTGGTAAAATCTGCCACAAAAACAAAAGAAGAAAAGGGCGTCGGCGCAAAAAGTAACGTGTCGAAGCTCCTCACAGACGATGAAGATTTGGACTCGTTTCCCAGCGGTACGTTTCCTGATACTCCTAATACGGATGATGCTCTGCTGATTGCCATGTTTGGAGATAAAAAATAACATCGTTTTTATTTAAATACCGTAGGAACTACGGGAATTAACGCCTATGGAGATTAAGTAAGACTTAGAAATAAGCAGAGTCGATGAAGTAGGAATCCACGAAGTCTTTAGATTCGTGGTAGTTCACTTGACAAGTTTCCCGACATTATGGTATAATATATGTAGTGGATGGGGAAACACAAATTAGTGTCCGTTATATTCACATAAATTTTATTAAACAAGGAGACAAACATTTATGGCAAAGACGATTAAGACGAACAACGACCTCAAGGTGGCTATGATTCTGACCGTCAAGAACGGCGACAAGTATGTTGTCGTGGCAGACGATAACGGCCATCACGACGTTATCAATCTTATGAACGGCAAGTCCAACGGCATCGAAGTTGGTACGGACAAGATTGCCGTGTGCGGCGGCACCAAGGGTAGCCGTGACGTTGTAAAGATTGAGGAGTTTGAGGCTGTTCCCACCCGTAACCGCCTGTCCGAAGCTCTCAAGTACATGACGGGACGTTGCTTCACCGAGTGTCTTTCTACGGTTTGGACGGCAGAGGACCCGCGTCTGACTGCCGCAAAGGCAAAGGCCGCAGAAGCTGAAAAAGCTCTGGCGGCGGCACGCGCAGAAATCGCACGTTATAGCTAATCGAAGCTATAACCGAATCACAAGCTGGGGCGGAGATTCCGCCCCAGCTTCAATTTTTGATAATAACAAAAGGAGGCGTTCTTATGAACCTCATACTGTTTAGCAGTTTCTTTGAGGATAAAAAAGTACATGATTTCATCTTGGAAAAGTCTAAAAATCGTGACCCTAAAATTTGTGTAATTCCATCATTTACAAATTTTTATGGTGTCACATCCACAGGAGAATATCGCGCTCTTGTGAAAATGGGATTCAATCACGAAAACATGTCTATGTTTGACGTTGGCTATTTATGGGATGAAACAAAAGTTGATTCACTGATGGAAAACGACGTTATCATCCTTGGTGGTGGCAATACATTCCTTTTCCAATGGCTGTTGCACACACATGATATGCTCAATATATTGAACAGGTTTGTGTCTAATGGCGGTATTCTTATCGGCGAAAGCGCTGGTAGTATTATGATGTCTAAAACCGTTGAAATTGCGCGGTTTGCTGACCCCGACATCGTAGGCTCTGGTAATACTGATGGAATTGGCCTTGTGAATTTTAACATGAAGCCGCACTTTGGCTCATGGATTAAAAACCTAGGAGATTTTGTCGATTGGAGCCGCATGCATGACGGTGATTTATATTGCCTATTTGATGGCGGATATATTATCGTTGACGATGGAGCAACAACGCCATATGGTGATTATATTCGATTTAATAACGGTAAAGTAAAAGACTTTTGTCTGAGAGGACACTATGACTACTAAGTATGGTGTAGGCCAAGTCTATGACGGGATGGCACAAATTGAGTTTGTTATGCCAAATGAAGATTGGGCAAATGAACTTTGTCTTGTGCTTAACAGATTGTACTTCGGTGATGAACAATTTGCAATCTATATGGGACAAGATAATCCGCTCGAATATTTTTATAATGACGACGGATATGCTGTATGGCCAATCGACTGTTATGACGAAAAAGACGATACAAAAGAATCGGCTATTTCGAGCATAGTAGACGCGCTTATGGAGGATGGTTATTTTGACAAAGGATAAATATTCTTTGGGTTCAAGAGAGAAATTCGTTGAAGCATTTAATGCCTCTAAAGACTGGCAGAAGTGTGATGCTATTGCTAATAGAGGATATATTGAAAAAGATAATGTTCTCTATTTCTATCTCAAAGGCAAAGAGCGCACAAAGATAAACTATGAAGAATATTGTATTATGTCGCATTTGACAAAACAATCATAAGTGTGATATAATATAAGTATACTAAGAGAAAGGCAGGATTGATGATATTGTATAAATGGCAGTTGCCCGGCGCATTGCGTAGTGGCATGGTTTTGACTGTAAAAACTATTGATGAACTTACGAAAGAGTTCGGTAGTTTAGATGGAGTGCCCGGTGGTTTTACCACAGCGATGCGCATATATTGTGGACACAAATTTCGTGTAACACCAGAAGTAAAAGATAAAATCGTAAAAACAAACGATGGTATCTCAATTCATCTTTTCCAAAAAGACGGGTTTGGTTTTTCTGCGGCAATGTTGAAACCAAATAAAAAAGAGCTGTGCGAACGTGTGGAGGACACCATTGTAATTGGTGGCGTAGGAGATTTTGACAAAGCAATTATTGAAGAAATGCTATCAAAAGTTGACTTTGACATGGCAAGGAAAATGATTGCTCATGGTACATGGGAGAATGCTTCACCAGAGGAAATCCCAATGGACTATGTAAAAAAGATGTTGACGAATTGGGCAATCAACAAGAAATGGCTTTATCTATTAATGGGTCGTAATCTGTCAGTTAAGAAAACATTCCAAGTCAACAAAACAGAACGTGAAATGGAAACTTTGATTGATGATTTCGTTAGTGAGTTTCCAGTATATGGTTTTCATGTAAGACAGTTTTCGACTAGGGAAATTCTTGATAACAAGATTCATAGAGTTCCCAGCCTTTACTCTAAGTATTGCGATATATGTCGAACTGGAATGAAAGTGTCGAAGTTCTTTTCACAGCTTTTGAATGACGATATGTTTGATATTGCTTTGTCTAAAATCATGCAGAACACCAAGATTGATGCTGTTATTGAAATTTCCATTGACCCAATGGACTATTTTACAATGTCAATCACAAAACACAAATGGGTGTCATGTTTTGATATTGGGAAAGGTAGTTTTTCAAACTGCGCATTTTCTATAATGCAAGATGCCTTTACAGCGATTGCGTTTAAACATAACGACAAAAAACATGATTATACGCTTAAGGTTAGGGGCGGTAATTTTCAATTTCAATGGAACAGCAAACAGTGTCGTAGCGCTGTTTGTTTCGACGAAGCCAGTAAGAGCATTATGGGCTTTAGAGGACAGGGTAGTCCCGATAGCTCATATTATGATGCTGTCGATGCCGTAGCAAAGGAAATTATAGGTGGTACTGATGTTGAGTATACCAAAATCGACAGATATTCAAGCACTTACTATCAAAACAATTCTTGGCACTATACGCCGAAAGAGTCCAGATATGGCCATGTACACGACGATGCTCAACATATTCTTATTCCAAACGACATTGACAGAGATACTATTGAAATCAAAATGGGAGTGCCTGAGCTTAAAAATCCTTTGAACGGGAGCGTTATACATCGAAGTTCAAAGTTGTGGTGAGAAATATGTCTTATGACGAGTTTAAATTGCTGTTAGACGATATAACATTTAGAGAAACGCACAAGTTCGATGCGTTTCCAATTAGTTCTGACGAATGTGTCTTATATAATATTGATGTTCATACGACTACATTTATTGATGGGGACGAACTATTCGTACCTAAAATTGGTAGATGGATTGATATGGACGGCGCTGAAACAAGAGGCTATGGAGACAAAATAATTGTTGTGACTGATGATTGGTTTTTCGAGTTTTATAAGGCTCGTAAGCGCCCGCCTAAAGATGGCAAAGTGAAAGGTGTTTTTTCGGGACTTGGGGACACGTCTCCTTTTACTGTTGATACATCAGTCATAACAGGAGGACTATCGTCTAGTCCATATCTAACATATATTTCTTCTTCGCGTAGCACAGGAATACTGAACCATGTTGATACAATAACCACAACTGGCACCACTTTAAACGTGCGAATAGATAGCAATGGAAGAATCATATTTGTATAGAAAGGAGAACAAAATGAGAGTATTTTTGACGTCTGATTTACACTTTGGGCACAAAAACATCATCGAATATGAGAAGCGTCCGTTTAGGAATATCGAAGATATGAACGCTGGTATCATCAAAAACTGGAACAAGGTTGTTTCAAATGATGATATGGTATTCTGCCTTGGAGATGTTTCTTTTGGCGGCGCAGAAATGACCAAAGAGTGTGTAAGTCAATTACAGGGAAAGAAAATCCTTATCATGGGCAACCATGACAGAGGACGCTCTATTTCGTGGTGGATGGATAAAGGATTCGACGAAGTGTACCGTTATCCCATCATGTATAATGGATTCCTTATCCTTGGACATGAACCGCCCGATTATATGAGCGACGCTACACCATACTATTTTGCTTATGGACACGTCCATGGTAGTGAAATGTATAAGACGCTTACAAAGAGAAGTGTCTGTGTATGCGTTGAGCGTTGGGGGATGGCCCCGGTGGAGTTGAGCAGAATCGAGGAGCTTTGGAAAGTCTATTACTAAACCCCCGGTTCTGCTTGACAGAACCACATAATAGTGATATAATATAAACATGATAAGGGAGTGATTACTAAATGTTCCAAGATGGAATTTATCAAGGCACATATCTCCCGCATTTTATTTGTGATAAAACCATGGAAATGATTGGCGAAAAGAATCGTCAAATATTTCATTCTAGACACTGTTCTGAAAAAATAGTAGAAAACTATTTGGAACACAAGAATTGTTTTAAACGCAGATATAATTTGACTGACATCGACAAAGAACTGTTGCTTTGCGGCGAAATAGTTCGTGTCGAAGTAAGACAGGGGAGAATAGATAAGGCGGTTCTTAGAGTTCCTTATGGTGATACTAAAAACCTAATCGTTGTTATAGGGTTTAATCATCCAAGATATAGATATCCATGTATTTATGTCATTACAGCATGGGTAAATATAAAACCCGAATACAGTGTATTCAGGAAAAAGGGGAGTTCTAAAGATGGGAAGAAAAGAAGTAAGGGAGTTTGAAAAATCAAAAGTTGTCCCATATCGAGAGGTTCTGCCGTATTCAGTAGCAAAAGTTGAGTTCGGTGAAAAGGGCAATTTTGTTCGTGTTATCCTTCGCGGATTCTCTAGGCAGTCAAACGGAGACTTGTGTATTCTATATTCATGGCCGACTACTCCACGCAAAATCGAAAAGATGTATTCGATTGGTGGAAGTATAGATGAAGAAGTAGAAGTCATTGGTGTTTACGCATAGAAAAAAAGGTCAAATCATACAGTAGCTTTCAAGTAATCAACTCCAATTAGTAGGGATAAACAAAGAGGAACAACGAATAAAACATCGTTTTTATTTGACAGCGTTGAGTTCAGTATGTTATAATAATAACACTGGAACAGGGAAGCAAATCAAAAATAAATTTCTCACCTTTTATGCTAACTTGTTTCAGTGTTTCAAACTCCATAGGATTGACGGCAACTCCACTATACACGATTGAGCATAGCGGACGGGCGAACAATAGCATCGTGAACGCGGTGGATTCTATGGAGTTTTATATGGCAGGTTCGACTAGCGGTCTAGGTCGCCGCCCTCTCAAGGCGGAAACATGTGTCCGAATCACATACCTGTCACCAATATGGCCTCTTGGACAAGGGAAAGTCGTCTATCTCTCCGATAGAAAGCGGTGGTTCGCATACCACCAGAGGTCACCATTTATGGTTGCTTGGACAAGGGAAAGTCGCCCGCTTCTCAGGCGGGAGGCGGTGGCTCGTATGCCACCAGCAATCACCATTTACCCATTACACAAAGTGCACTGTGTAAAATCCTTACCATTCACGCAAGTGGGTCGGCTGTTCGGTGTTTTCCAACTGAGCAGTAGTGGTGGGTTGAGTGAGACTGGAAAACTCACAAGAGGCTTGGTTGTTTGTTTCCGGCCCAGCACAAAAAAAAAGGAAGAAACTTGTAGCCCGGAAGTTTGGTGGGGAAGTTCCTCACGTTTTCACAGGGCATTTGAACACAAACGGTGCAGTCGCTCTGCGCTGGATACATGGATGCCTTTTGCCAGCGTCTAATAAACGCTGGCTTGGCATGGCCCCGTAGACGAATCGGATAAAGTCACAGCCCTTTCAAGGCTGAATTTGCGGGTTCAATCCCCGCCGGGGTCACCAGTTGGGCATAATTTTTCCTCTTAATTTTCCCCTTATCTTTGGGGTGGGAATACTCGCCCCATTGTGTTGGTGTAGCGCATAGGAAGCGCACTCACTATTAACGCGAGTTGACTGGGTTCGAGTCCCGGCACCGACACCATTATGAAAATTTTACAAATTCGTTAAAGGAGAGCAATAATTATGGTACTGAAAGAAGCATTTCACGCACAGAACGTACTTACCAAGTGGCTTACAGACGTTGAGCGTCGTATGGCTATGACCGACCTCTTTGTGAAAACCAAAGAGAAACATCTGAAATCCAAGGCATATTCAGAAGCAGAGGACGAAGAAATCGAAGTCCTGTGCGTCAAAGAGAGCTATCGTTTGCTCAAAGCTGATGGCTCTGCAGTTTCGGCGTCTGAGCTTCTTGGATTCGCGCTTCAGCTCGTGGATGAAAAATGCCGCCTTTCTGACGCAATTCGAGATGCTAAACGCACCATCCCGTTCGATTTGGACAATGCTATTAACATAGCGAACGTCAAACGTTCTCTTTCTGAGTATGTTACCAACATCACTTCTATCAAATCCTCTGCTACAAAGTCAGAGGGAATTGGGTATAAGATGGATAATGAGGGCAAACAAACGTCCTATCGTTATCCCATCGAATGTGTAAAAACCATCGACTTTGACCGCAACTACTTCCGCAAAGTTCAGCGTACCCTTATTACGGAAGCAAATTCCACATCCAATTATGTGGACAAGGCGATGGTAACAACGGATGTAACCTATGAGTCGATTTTCGACTTTGATGGTTCTCTTTCTGACGCGGTAGAGACTTACTTTTCAACCGTTATGGGCGCTGAGAAGTAACTCCCGCCACAGGGCTAACCGCCCTGTTTAAAAGCAAATTGGGATATGAGTAAACCGGTTCAGACGCAGATGAACTATGAGGCTGCGTAAAAATTTTGCTCTTTGAGCGAAAATCTTATCTTGCTTTATTAAAAGTTTGACTGATAATCAAATTGTGATGATAGTTTCGTGTTGACTTTACTAACACTTCATATCAAGCAAAAGTCTCATGCGTCGTTACATCACGACTTCGATTATTCATCATCGTGTTAGCTCATACTTCAATACAACCATCAGACGTTTCGCCAGTTTTTTTATAATGTATTGGAATTACATTTCTTAGAAGAATTTCTGGTTTTGAATAATATATTAGCGATGAACACGCAAGTGGAATTTGCGAAGTATGTTAGGACAAACAAATTGGCTGAAATTATTTCAATTTGCTTTTAAACAAGGCGGCTAGTAATGAGTTTAACAAAGGGGTTCAAAGAATGAGTAAGTTAGATGGAAAATTCAATGTAGGACAAACATACACCTATAAAGATGTATACCGTTTCTTCCCAAAAGCATATTGCGACATATGTCTTATTCGTGGAGAATATTTTTACCATCAGAGAGTGAAAAACGATGGTTATGATGTTTATATAGGGGAGCACGAATTTTGCCCGGCTAGAATAAGATATAGGGGTAACGGGTCGTTTATCTCTACAAGTTCCGGGAATGAGTTTGTGTTCTATTTGACAGACTGTTGATAATATGATATAATATAGACAATGAAAACGACGCGGTGTGAAAGTAAGGGAAACGGCTGGGTTCATACCCCATGCCTTTCGAGTTCGAGTCTCGACACCGCAACCAACCGCCATTTGCTTGCGGTAGATTTGGCCAATCTCAAAATGGCTCTAGTTTCAGAGGTCTAGCCTATTATTATTAAAACCTCTGACAGGTTATACGAGGGTTTGGGTGGGGCGCAATATTGGGAGCGCAAAGGAGCCATAGCTTTTCCCCTGATGGCGTGTAGTATAACTTTGTGTGTTGATGTAGCTCAGTCTGGTAGAGCAGTCGAGCGATTAAACGACAGGCCGTTGGTTCAAATCCAACCATCAGCATCAACCTCTGTAAAGAGGTAAACCCCTTTCTTTCTCTTTTCTTTGTCCCAAAAATCCGCCGACTAAGGATTCTTATGCGTTACCCTCTCGCATAAGTTATGTCAATAGGGCATGAAGTCGGCAATTATTTTGTGAAATTTTTGTAAAATCTGTCATTATGGCGTTGACAAAATGACGATTTTATGATATAATATAACTGTAAAAATTGAATATTTCTGTACTGTTACATGTCACTTAGGTATCTCCTTTGCGTACAATTTCATTACCAACCTTTTGTCATTTTGCTTCTTTTGATATATTCTTCGCAGAACTTCTTTTGTTGTGAAATTCGACAAATTTCATTTTAAGCACTCCTAAGTGACATGTAACAGTACAGAGTGGAAGGAGGAATCAGCATAATGAGAAAACTTTCGATAAACGAAAGTTTTGCTCTGGCGTTACGAAGCGCGGTTGAAGCAACTGGCATGAGCGATGTGCGCTATGACCGGATGAACATGGGGCGATAAGCCCCAAAATTTGGGAACTTAGCTCAGTTGGTTAGAGCGATAGTCTTATAAACTATGCCAGCGCGGGGTTCGAGTCCCTGAGTTCCCACCACCAGAATCTTTCTGGCATTGTTTGTTATTCTTTCTCCTAAAAACATAGCCACGATGTTCCCTCTTCCTCCTGAGAGGGTTTTGTAGTGGCACGATTCTTAAATTAGGTGGTGTAAAGCATGAGATACATATACAAGTTTAACCCTTTAAAAGAACCCGTTATCAAAGGCCCAATCGAAAAGGTATTGAGCCTCAAGAAACAAAACGAAACCACTGTTGTGTATTGTTTAATGCGTGATACGATGCCAAGAAGTCGCACTGTTACGTTTCGCCCGATTGAAACCGGAGCTTACATAAAAGATGAAAGCCTTGGCGGATATACATTTCTTGACACCATTATGTACTATGATGATTCGTATGTGCTTCACTGGTTCTACAAAATCGAATAATAAGCTGTGCTTGCCGATGGTTGGCAACTAGACTTGAAATCTAGGATACGTCTGAAAGGACGGGGGTTCGATTCCTCAGCACAGCGCCAAGTACACCAAAACCAAGCGAACAATTTTAGACAAAGTGTCATTTTGGTTCCTTTTATTCCGTATCAGTTTTTATGTTCGCAAAAGTCCCCAAGTTTTTGGTCTTGGGGTATAAATGCAGATATACTCAAGTCTGGTTAAGAGGACGGTTTGCTAAACCGTTAGGGGCATATTGTCCGCGTGGGTTCAAATCCTACTATCTGCGCCATTTCAAAATCACACATGAATAGTTATCTTTTTATGTGTGAAACATCGGGGTATAGCGCAGTTGGTAGCGCGCCTGTTTTGGGAGCAGGATGCCGGGAGTTCAAGTCTCTCTACTCCGACCACTTCCTTCTTTTATTTTCTTTTACGCAAAAAGAGTTATGGATATTAATTCCATGGCTCTTTTTGCGTATATATACGCATTTGATTTGACACATGATATGTTTTCGTGGTATAATATATACAATGAAAGGGGATGTAATGTCTATGGAAACAAAAACATTGTATTATGCGCACACAGACAAGAAAGCATATCAGAATCTTGTAAAAGAAATTATCACTCGTGGCAAAATTGCGTCTAAGGATGAAAGAGAGTATTATTATTACTTCTTTTATGAGACTGATTTCGGTGCGTTTAGACTATTGGTTGACAAAAGCAATCGTATAGCATATACTATAACAGCTTTTGTTAATACATGGAACAACATCTTCGCTTCGGGAGTGATTTAATGAATCCTAATTTCGCAATATCCGTATTGACAGTTAAGGGACAATTTGTAATAGGTAATTCTCGTGGTGAGAATGCTTTGATAGCACTAGCCAAATTTCTTCATCGTGCTGGAATAGACGTAGATGATTTCATCGAAATCCAAATAGCAGAACGATTTGAAGATGGCAGACTTTCAAGTCGAATGTTAAGTCTCAGTTATACAGGGAAGTCTAAAACGTTTCCAACGATAGAAGAAATATTCGATAAGTGAGGGACAATATGGTACACAATGGCAAAAATGTAGAACTTGTAGTTACAAGCGGCAAACTTTACGCCTATGATAAGTCCAAAAAATATTCTGTGTCTTTGCCGAAAGGTACACAGATTTATATGCGACAAAAGTTCGATTGGCTCAAGTATTTGAAGAAATACAACGAACTTAGAATGAGACATGAGAAAGAATGGACAATTCCTCAAATTGAGCTGATTTCTGTCGCATTGGCATGTGAAAAATATCCGTGGGGATTTAAGCTGAAAGAGAACGGATATAAAATCAAGTATAATGAAAAGGATGAAGAATATCATATCAATATGATTGTGGAGGTAATGTGATGTACGATTTCAGAAATGTCTATGGACATATAGAGGTATATTATAACGGGAAATTTGTTTTCTCAGCTGACACAATTGAGGAAGCACAAAGGGAGTTGCAAGAGCTTTGAATCTGACAAAAGATTTGGCAAATATAATCAAAATCATAATCGGTGAATACGATATTGACACATCCTATGACGGAGAACCGTACTATGGTGGATTTTTATACGACATCAGTCCACACAAGTTTATTATTGCCGACAGAAAGATACATCATTGTAAAAGTCCAGAATTTAGTATAGACGAACTTATGGCATATCGTATAGCGTTTTTGGACCGCAAAGTAGTAACTATTAAGGGCAGAGGATGGGCACCAACTGATTATGTTACTTTTTATCCGAGCCATAGGCAACCTCATGTGTATCAGAAAGACGGTAAAGAAAGAAACTATTATGAACAATGGGTTAAAAGGCTAAATGAGGCGGGTGTTTGAGTGGATATAAAAGTATTTTCCAGAGCCGACTTGTTGACGTATTTGCTTCAACACGACATTGAAGAACCGTTTTTGATTCTATCAATAGTAACCCCTCTCGACAGAAAACCATTCTTTAAAAACCAACACGCAATTATAGTCACAGAGTTCTTCTATGATGAAGAAAACATTATGGGGATGTCAGAAGAACAAGCAAAGCACTTTGCTGATGCTGTGAAATATAACAAAGATAAAGTAGAACATATATTTGTCCATTGTGATGCAGGAATTTCTCGTAGTGCGGGTGTTGCCGCCGCAACGATGAAATATCTAAACGGTGGCGATTGGCCTATATGGAACAGCTATATGTATTCTCCTAACACACGCTGTTATAGACTAATGATGAATGAGTATTTCGGTGTTTTTGACGCAAACGAAGCATATGATAAATACGTCAAAAACATGGAGATATACAAAGAAAAACTCAAGTATGATTTTGAGTAAGAAAGGTGAGCAAAAATGGAAATTTGTACAAAACTTGAAAAAGGTGACTTCGCCCGGTTCGCTATTGATGGGAACTTTGCTAAAACCACATGGGGCATCGTAACCGACCACAAAAGCATCATCAATCTGATGGACGGTTCGGAGTATCCGTTGGAAGAAGTTGGAGTTGTCAAGATGTGCCCGTCTGACAAGATGGGGCTTGAGTTCTCTCCAATTGAATCTTTCCAATATGTGCCCATGGCTTCAAAGGATTGACAAATACTTTAAGGGCGTATGTAAAATCATACGCCCTTTTTCTTTTCGGGGTGTAATATGCTAAAAACAGGAGATTTCGTATCGGCAACAAGAGAAGCAGATGAACGCTATTCTATCACCAATAAAAACATGGCTTTAGCGATTGTATCTTATGTGTACGATTGCAGACTAGACGATGATGATATTGAATATGTAGATATAGTCGTCCTAAGACACAAGAATCAAATGTATATTGGTAGAACATATAAAGTTATATCATATCTTTTTGATAACATAAATGATTCATATAAGCCAACCGAACACGAACTTACGATTCAGAAATTGTTCATGGAATATAGGTGCGATGTTCCGGGGAAAAGTGCTTATCATAGGCCGATAACCGATATAATACCAAGCGAAAAACTGTACGACATTGTATATATTTCAAACTTTGATTTGACACAAAAGCGTAAAAAGAATATATATAGAATTAGGTGATGTAATGTATATTGGACAAATCGTTTCAGTGAACGACCATCCTCATATCATATGCGGTATATACAGTACCTCTATTAGAGTTATATATGTAGGGCCAAGCATTTATGATAGAACAACACAAAGCTATATGCGGCATATGGCAAAAGCGGAATATGCCAACGTTGATATAGATGAAATTGACGATGGAATAAAAGAGGCATACAAGCTTATTCGGGAAGCACTTCGTTGGAGACGTGATTTACCACATGCCAACATATACAATTCGTGTGTTTGCAACGCTCGTAAGCTGATGGTTTTTATAAACGAATGTATAAAAAGTGGAACATACCCAGACACAAAATACAAGTCGAAGTTCCTTCCTAAAGTATGCGTATGTTATAGAAATATCTCAAAGGGTATGTACAAAGTTAAACTTCCATGTGATAAATAACCAATCTATGTTTGACACCATATAATATAATATGGTATAATATATGTATAGTAAAAGGCAACGCGGTGTTCACAACAAAATAAACATTGGAGGGTTACTAATGCGTAAAATCACAAACTACAATTCGTTCTGCCGTGATTATCTTGGCGTTTCTGAAAGCGAAGTGCCGAGTTTCATTGTGCGGAACAAAAACACCATCGACAGGCTTATTGCCAGATATGGCATCCCTCTCTCGGAGAGAATGAGCGCCGCGAAAACGAAAGTCGGTGTTCCTCTTATGTATGGCACAGACGATTATGAAATCATGCTAAAGTGCGACTTCGGCAAGTACGGCGGCACAGAAGAGGCCAAGGTTGTTGAAAGCGTAGGAGATTTCGTTGTCTATACTTTCAGAGCAAACAATAAACCCAAAGCTGCGACACCGTCTGTTAGGACAACCTCTTTTAATGCTCCGTCACAGAGTATGTTGCCGGGTATCGAATTTAGAACATACGTTGAACCGTCGAAACCCAAAGCAAAAACTTCAGTTGTCGAGTTCGACCCATTCGACGCATGTCTTGAAATCTGAAAATTCATGGAGTAGACAGAGCCGTCAGGTTTTCTTGACGGCTCACAATCTCCAACAATATTAAGGTGGGGAATTATGGATGTTGTATACTATGTACCCTATGAATATAGCGCAAAAATATATGGACTAAATCAGTACAAAATATATCGCGCAAGAATCAACAAGCGTGTTAAAAGTTCTATGTTTGATATAGAATTTATCCTATCCCTTATCTTCGACAGCGATGAAACAAACGTAGTGGCGAGCAACGATGAAGTTTTCGCATCTTACAAAGAAGCTCAAGATTGGGCTAAAAATAAAAGGGAGTGCTTAAAATGAACGTAGTTATGAGTCCAAAATACGCCAAATTCAAACAGGGAGACAAAGTATACTTTGTACCAACTCCTGCCATGAAAACTATAAATCTCAAGAACTTTGAGGTTTATGCGGCGAATGTATATCAGGTTGCCGCAAAGGTTGACAATGGCGCTGTCATTGGCTTGGCATATATGCTGGAAGTAAACAGAGGATACGACACGCAGTACCTTGTAACGACTGGCGAACATATTTTCAAGAATGAATATGACGCTGGACTGTACGCTATTGGCTGTTCCAATATTGCCAAACGGGACATAACTGTAAAAATGTAGAGGGGTGTTTGTTATGATGGGGGTTTGGTTTGCTGTTGCTTTCGTTGTTTTTATTGTAGTGATTTCTTTGATTTCACGCACTCCAAGTGTAAAAGAAGAAAAACCAAAACGTGGTGAATGGATTCCAAAACTTGCTCAAGATGCCGCAACAACAGCAAAAACATACGATGAATCAATGAAACCGACTGCTGTTAAAGTCAAAGCAAAACAAAGCGCAAGGCCAATCATCAAAGATGATACAATTCGTTCCTATATGGATAAACAATTGATTCGTTTCCCTTTCTATATTCAAGAGCGTAAGAATTTTTATCTTTTAAATAATCAAGAGGATGTCAAAACATATAGCACCCTCATGGACAAAAAAGATTGCTCTGATTGACTCTATGGATGGCTGTGTTTTGTTTATCGTAAGGACGGTGTAAAATATGATGATAACAATTCTCAGTCTTATGGGTGTGATTACACTCATTGTATATGCTTGCCTTGTAGTAAGCTCAAGATACGACAGATATGATTAACATTATTTTAACAGCCATATTATTGGCAATCATAGCGATATTGATATGTATGATTATATCGGTTGCTATTATGTTATAGATGGGAGAATGATTATGGTTAATGTTTGGCTTGGTATTCTTGTTCTGGTAGTTGTTGCTATATTGCTATGTGCGATTGTAGTCGTATTCATGGCATATTATGCGTCTTATTGGACGAAAAAGCACCCAGACCTTACAAAACAAACACAAGAATATACAAAAGCCGTTTCCGATTACAATGCTATAAAAGATAAGTTTCCGGCTGTCCAAGAGGAATTTGAAAACTTCAAGAAAGAGTATGCTAAACTCAAAGAGGAATATGACTCCCTAAATGTACAGTGTACGCATTTAAAAAACTATATGGAAACCGAAGAAAAACTCAGAGTTGAAAGGGCTAGACATGACAACTAAAGAGTTGTGGTATAACCTAAGAGACACCACAGATTATCAAAGGGCTGTTACAAGAACGATTGTACTACCTAAATTTGGCGAATTTGACTACATCGACGCCACAATTGCTATCTATCCAGATGTAAGCGCAAAGCAAGTTTATATCACATATAGAAGTAAGTCTTTGTATCGCATTGCGAAAGTAACAATACTTTCGTATGACGATACCGAATGGGGCAAGTTGGTTGCGCATAGTATTATGCGAACAAGAAACAGAAAAATGAATCCATCAAGAAATATTATGAAACGGTATTTCTATAATGATGTGGTACTCGAAACAAACAAAAGATTCTATGTATAGCTCTATCCCCGCATCTAGTTGACAGGTGCGGGGATTTGTGGTATAATATATATGTAAAAAGGGGCCGCAACCGCTGGTTGCATTTTATACATTTTATATGAAATTTGGTGGGCTGTATGGTAAAGAAAGTTTATGATTTTGGCAAAGAGGGAAACACAATGAGTTATATTTTGTTGTGTGACCAAATAATGGATTATCCACTTTTTGGATGGTATAGTTGCGGAAGCACAACAATTTTCTTCCGGTATTCATATACTGAAAGAAAAATTTATCTTGACTTCGCTGAAGCTGACAGCGATGATTTATCAGACAAAATCATAGAGCTTCGTTATGATGCTGATGAATGGCCAGAGATATATGGACTGATTCCTCAACATCCAAGAAAGTTGTCGTTCTCATACAAAACAGCAGTAGAATACATTGGTATGTGGAGAGGGTAAAACTATGAACAGAACTACAATAGAAGCCGGACAGCGCGGATTCTTGGAAGTACAGAACTATGTACATCTTTCAATGATGTTCGGCGTATACAATGGAGAACTTGGTACGTTGTATTTTTACTATGACAATTCACTTCGTAGAATCTATGTTGAGGGCTACTCCGATGATACAGCAGATTTAAATGGCTGTGCTGACTATATAACGCAGTTTGAGTACAGCAAAAAAGAATGGCAAAAAGTTTATGAGCTTATTCCAGAATATTTGTCCAGCATTTGCCCATCCGATGATTTGCTCTTATTAACTTTAATGGTAGGTGATATCTAGTCAGTAACCCCACGAATAAATTCGGGGGCTTGAGGAGAAAATCTAAAAGCCTATGCTGACTACCCAAAGTCTTGAGGCAAAGACTACGTTAAGAGAGAATATATAGGCACCTACGAGCGTTGTACCTAACTTGTAGCACTGCGGTCTGTGATTAAACAATCCTGTGAGGGTAGGGATAGTATTGCAGACATATAAAACCTCTCATTAACATTGGGGAAGGTATTCAACAGTTTTGTACATACTGGCTTATAGCATAAAATGTACTATATTGTAAGAAAGGAAGTGCTTGTGTAATGGTATATGTATTAAATATAGACGGACAGCCACTTATGCCGACAAACAGGCACGGCAATATCAGAAGATTGTTAAAGTTTGGTCAAGCAAAAGTAGTTAAGCGCTGTCCGTTTACGGTGCAACTGCAATACAGGAGTGATACAAATGTACAAGAAGTGAGCCTAGGTGTTGACGCAGGGTCAAAGACAATCGGATTATCAGCGACAACAAAAGATAAAGTCTTGTTTGAAGCAGAAGTTATGCTTCGTACCGATATTGTTGATTTGCTTGCTACACGTAGAGAAGCAAGACGTACAAGACGTAATCGTAAAACACGTTATCGCAAAGCAAGATTTGATAATCGCAGAAAAGGTGAGGGTTGGTTAGCTCCATCTATACGTCAAAAGATTGAAACACATTTGAATGTCGTCAAGAAAGTTTGTCAGATATTACCTGTTTCTAAAATCACAGTTGAAGTAGCGAGTTTTGATATTCAGAAAATAAAAAATCCCGATATACAGGGAGAAGAATATCAGCAAGGCGAACAATTAGGATTTTGGAACGTGCGTGAGTATGTGTTATTTAGAGATAATCATACTTGTCAATGTTGTAAAGGCAAAAACAAAGACAAACGTTTAAATGTACATCACATTGAAAGTCGTAAAACTGGTGGAGACGCACCCAATAACTTGATTACTCTTTGTGAAACATGCCACACAGACTACCACATAGGAAAAATACAGTTACCCAAGAGCATTAAGCGAGGAATGGTATTTAGAGACGCTGCGTTTATGGGTATAATGCGTTGGGCTTTTTACAACACATTGAAAGAAAAATATTCTGATATTCCTGTTCACTTGACTTATGGATATATCACAAAGAACACACGCATATCAAACAAATTGCAAAAAACTCATTATATTGACGCACGCTGTATTAGTGGTAATCCATTAGCAGAATCACCTAGCGAGGTATATTTATGCAAGAAAGTTCGTTGTCATAATAGACAGTTGCATAAATTCAATATTAGTAAAGGCGGCAAGAGGAAAAACAATCAAGCACCTTATATGGTCAAAGGTTTCAGATTGTTTGACAAAGTAAAATTCAACAACATTGAATGTTTTATCTTTGGCAGGAGAGCAACTGGATTTATGGATATTCGTACATTGGACGGTAAAAGAATCAGTCCTTGTGCAGGATATAAGAAACTCAAGTTGTTAGAAACAAGAAAAAATTATATTGTCGAAAGGAGACAGGCGAGTTCCTACCCATATATGAATATAGGGGTCTCCCTCGCCGAAATGCGATGATTATTGACGACTTGCGGGCAAACAAAAATATCGTTGAAAGAAAATATGGAGATATTTCTTCTTTTAATTTCTCGGCTGGTGCTTTCTTCAATAAAATATGGGATGAACAAACAGTCAAAGCTCGTGGGTTGTACATCAATACCAAAACGGGCGAAGTTGTAGCAAGAAGCTATGATAAGTTCTTCAATATTGGAGAACGTCCAGAGACGCAAATGGATGCGCTGAAAAACACAATCGAGTTCCCTGTACAAGCATATGAAAAAGAAAACGGATTCCTTGGAATCATGTCATATAACAAAGAGACTAAGGATTTCATTATTACTTCAAAATCGGCAATGGAAAGCGAATATGCTGGATGGTTCAAAGACATTTTCTATTCAACCACGAACGCAAAAACAAGAGAGGGAATTAAATTCTTTCTTGAACAACATAATGTTTCGGCTGTTTTCGAGGTTCTCGACCCTGTTCATAATCCGCATATTATCGACCAACCGAAACAGAAAATCGTTGTGCTTGATTTGGTGAGAAACACCATTGAAACCGAAATCATGCCATATCGAGTGACGCAATTATTCTGTTTTACCTTTGGATTACCATGTAAAAAGCTCAGAAAAACGTTGAACACATGGAAAGAATTTGAGGATTTCGTAAACGAAACGCACAATTCAATTCGACAAGTCGAGGGCTATGTATTGGTTGATTCTAACGGCTATATGCTGAAAGTAAAAACCAATTACTATCGCACTTGGAAATATCTTCGCACAATATCTGAAAGGGTGCGCACAGGCAAATACATAAAAGAGCAGGCATTATCTTCACAGATTATGAAAGATTTCTGTGAATGGTGTCGTAACAATGTAGAAGTTCTTGGAGAAGATATAACCAAACTTCGTTTGAGATTCTATGGGGATATGGGGGAGGATTACGATAGCATTTATTGATTATGGAGCAATCGCATTTAAAAATGGTAAGTGTATCCAAAACGACTATTTTGGCGATATGCTAGAAATGGTTGGATGGGAAGATGAAGAAGAACACATCCTAAAAGGATGGTGCTTTTCCTATGTAGGAGACAAAAACTTTACCGTTGGGTTTTTCAAAGAGCATATGATTGTATGCTGTGATGGTAAAACTGAAACAATATATTTTAATGATAGATATATAGGCTGGAAGAGATATGAGGGCATATATGTTTCTGACAACTATGATGGGCTGATAGAGTTTGTGGTAACACCAAGGCAAGACAGATGCTATACGTTTAAAATGACATATAACGGTGATAAATATAAGGTAATATTTGGATATGGCATTGACCTTCCATATTATCGGAAAACAGGCAGATACAACTATTATCGTTCGCCGGGATTTCTCATTAGGAATAAATTGCCCCGTATTATAAAAGATATACCTTATGAGATTAGAACAAGGATTGAACTTTTATGGAGGCGCTATGATAGAAAAGAATAAGAAACGCCGTAACTTTTGGCCAATGTCGCCTGTCACACGAATCAAAGAAAGCAAAAAGAAGTACAACAGAAAGAAAGACACCAAAACCCTTGGCCAATATCTCAAAGAAAAGAGCGATGTCGAATGATGAATCTTCTCCTTATCAACTTTTGTATAGGATTGTGTCTATATTCAATTATTCAGGTTGGACTTAGCGGATTTCTTGCTAGAAACCCAAGGGTTCATAGAATTGTTGAGCTGACGCCTTTCAAAAAGGTAGTCGGTACAATTGGCGGATACCTTATATGCTGTATTCCAATATTTAATATTATCAGCATTTTTTCTCTTATAACGCTTCCGACATACAAAGTTGATGAATGTTTCATGCAAGCACTATCAAAAAGTGATAATTGGAGTATATTTTGACGAAAAGCGCTAAAAAAGCCCATACCGATTTGACGGTATAGGGCTTTTTGTGTTATAATATATATAGTGGGTTAGGTTATACACAATAAAACAATTTGGAGGGATTAAAAATGACATTGAAAAACATGCTAAATGTTACATGCGGAGAAACCACGCTAAAAATCAAAGCAATCAACAAAGATTGCGATAGCGAAACAATCAACATTATGCGGTTGAAATCTGGTTTCACCGCAAATGACGCATCAAAACGCGCCGACGAATTTACAGAAACGATTCGGAAATATGGAGATTTCATTGTTTGTCGTGTAGAGGCCGTTGACGCATATACAATCAAGATTGTATGTGTGTATCCATGACAATGTAGCAAAGGGGAGCAAAGAAAATGAGAGAGTTCAAATTTCAAAACGCCGACGTTGTAAGCGTACAAAACAAAGGGTGCGCTATTGTTGTGAATAAAGGAGAGGCGTTCTCTTATCTTTATTCCATCAGAAAACCTCGCGGTGTTAGCACACACTTTATGGTAGTCCCAAACGATTATATCGGTAAGTGTACAGAGGGTGTTGCGCGTGAATGGAAGAAGTATTCTGACGCACTTGTACATCTTGTTCTAAAAGTTACACCTGTAATTGACGAGGAAACGCTTGAAACTTTGGTCGATATGTTTGGCCCATATAAGCGGCTTTATTCTAAACAAAAAGAAATTGCCACATTTGAGCAGACGTTGTTTTTCTTGAATTTAATGGGAAGTAAACGATATGTAGAATCTAGGCTGTTCCAGTTTCCAAAACAATATGAAGAAATTTCTTTCGTCTATAAGTCCAACCAAAAAGGAGTGAATAAAAAATGAACAATAACCTTGCCAAACTGCTTACACTTTCGCCCGGAAAAAAATTTAGATACGGCGCACACAAGTATCTTGTTGTTGCGCCGACACGCGATATGTTGTACTTAACAGGACGTTCTTCAACGTGGTGTGCCGACCTTATCAGCGGAGAACTCTGCTATATCAATTCAAACGAAGTGGTGGTCATAGAGGGGGTAAACGACAAGTGGTAAATATGATAGTTCTTGTAGGTATCCCCGGCTGTGGCAAATCTACGTTTGCTGATATTCTTTGTAGGAATGGTAACGTGATTAGACTTTCTTCGGATGAAATTCGCAAAGAGCTTTTCGGAGACGAATCTTTTCAAGGCGATAACAACAAGGTGTTTAATACACTTTATGAACGAGCAGAGCTTTTGTTAAAAGCCAACATCAGCGTTATTATTGACGCAACAAATCTCAAAAAGAGTTTGCGGCGATATGCTTTTGACGTTTGTCCTGCGGGAGTGAAAAAGATTGCGCTTTATTATACGCCAGACGTTGAACTTTGTAAGGAAAGGAACGCAACGAGAGAAAGAAAAGTTCCAGATGAAGTAATCGAAAGAATGGCAAAACGATTTGAAGTCCCAACAACAGACGAGGGTTTCGATGAAGTCATGTGTTTGAATGGAGGTCAAATGGTATGAGCGTGTATATTCTTCAAAAAGAAGAAACTGATTGGTTCGGGAGAAAAACGTGCTATTATATCCATGATGATTTTGATAATGGAAATCATTCCATTGCTACAACACGATATGAAGCAGAAGCGAAGCGATATTACTCATCGGACGATGCATCGAAAATGGCATGTCGCATCATAAACGTATATGGATGCGTTTGCCGAGTTATACGGATTGATAGCTAAGGAGGACAACATGGAACGGTTGAAATTGAAAAAGTGGGCAATGGGCGGATGGCGAAACGATACGCATAGGCTTGAATTTATAGGTTTTGTGCTGGCAAAAGATATGGACGAAGCGTTTCATATTGCGCGTAGTCTATGGTCGGGAATCGCCTATATCACAACGGCAAAGTTGGCCGAATAACAAATGAAAAGAGGGATTATAAAATGAACACAAAAACATACCGCAAATATAAGGTTGCCAAAGAGGGAACATATGTATTTCCCAGATATGGTTTGAAGATTTCGCTGTCTCTGAACGACGAATACGCCATAGTCGGATTCACTCGACACAAAAACGAGACTTGTTGTATCTTACAAAAAGCAGACAATCCAAAGTCAGTAAAGTTTCCGTTGCGTAAATGCGAGCTTGAAAAACATTTCACAGAGTGCTAATATAAAGTGTGAGGGTGTTCATAATGAAAGCAGAACAAATAACTATCCCGGAATTATATACAATCCTAGAACAAAACTCTCTTGACCACATTGCAATTAATGATGAAATATATCATATAAAACCAATTGTGGAAGGGAATGGAACCAAAATATATTTGATTAACGATTCGGGTTTACATTTGGCCTCAATCGAATATGGCTGTGTGTGCGAGCGTGGAATATTTAAAGAAATAGCGTATAAATATGACTATTATTTTGTTTTTGGATATAGGACCCAAAACAAATACCAAAATAAAGGCATTATGACAGCATTTGTACAACATGTAACCGAAAGCATTCTCACGCTCTATAATAATTCAGTAGTTTTTATTGATGCTTCCAATATAAAGTCTGAGAAAGTGGCAATTAAATGTGGATATGAGTTTCTGTGTTATCCATCGGCGCTATATATGAAAACAAAAGAAACAAAGTCAAACATTATTAAATATCCACAGATAAACTATATTGATTTTAATGGCTTTCTCTCTTGCGAAAACTACTACTCGCCAATGCTTTATGAGTTCATGGAAAGCAAAAACTTTGTTGTATTTAATAGCTATGAAACTGCAAGTGGCGTATACGACCCATATTGTCATGATGAACTCTTTTATATGAAGGAGATTGAGTGTTTTAAAAAAGAAATTAAAAGGATTTCTAAACTATATAACGATTTTTATGTGTTTCATTTTTCCTACGACCCAACAAAACTAAGTAGTATTGGTTTTGAAGTAGTGCCAGAAAGTAAATTAAGAGTCAAGAACAACTATGCATACTGGCTTTATAAACTTGTTAAAAAAGGAGACAAACAATGAAAAACTTTGACTGGAAACTGTTCGCCATTATCGGCGTTGTAATTTTGAGCCTGTTGATTTTGTTGCTTGGGTATATGGTTTCTGTATCCAACACAGTGGCTCGTATGGAAGAACAAATCAACGAATCCTATTCTGGAATTGAGATTCAGCAAAAGCATCGGAACAACAGCATTACACAGCTTGTGCAAGTTGTAGAAAATTTCACAAGCCACGAACAAGACGTTGTGGATTCTGTCACAAATGCTCGTGCCGCACTTCAGAATGGTGATGTAGCAGAAGCCATGAGAAGTCTGAACGTTGTAGTTGAGAATTATCCCGAAATTAAATCCGATACTGTTTATGAGAATTTGATGAATGAAATTTCAATCTGTGAAAATACAATTTCTCAGTATCGTAACAATTACAATGCGCAAGTAAAAGAATATAAAAAATATATCAAAATTTTCCCGCACAAACAGATTCTTTCTGCGCAGGGTTATGAACCAATGAACGTTGATTATCTTACTTTCGATGCTGAAGAATTGAAAGTAATTGACAATATGTTTGGTGAATAATATGAACAATATTGTTATATACGATGGCCATTTTAAGCTCACCTTGCGTGAGCTTTTGGCCAGTTTAGCGATTGTTTTCTTGATGATTACTTTCGGGTTTTTCATTCACGGGAAAATCCACGACAGCGCAATGGAGACAAACGAACGCTATATGAAGTCACCAATTGTCACTTCAATGGATATGTATGATTACGTCAAAGAAACTGGCGTTGGCGATGTTTTCACAATATTTGAACTGAAAGCAGTTGAACCTCAAACAATTCCAGAACTCAATGGTGAATATTTATACATTGAGAAAATCAAAGAAAAATATACTATGCATACAAGAACAGTTACAAGCACTGACGCGAAAGGCCGCGTTTCAACCCGTGTTGAAACATATTATACTTGGGATTACAGCGGCTCAACAAAAACAAAATCAAACGATGTAGTGTTCAATGGTGACATATATCCGTTCGACAAATTCGACAATTACGACATAACCATCGCTCGTTTGTCGGATGTCGGGAGCGAATATTTGGATAAAGAATACAGAAGAATCAGTGGACAATATGCGTATGAGAACTCAAAAGTTCGTTATTATTTCAAGGTGATTCCGGTTGAAATAAACGGTTCTGTATTTATCACTTTAAAGGATGATGAAATTCAAAATCGTTATGTGACGCTTTATTCTGAAACAGAACCAGAAGAATTGAGAGAGCGATTGATTAATGACTCAAACTTTTCAATTTTTATATTCTGGTTTTTCTGGATTATTTTAACTGGTGGACTTGTTTTTGGATTCTATGTGCTTGACAATAAGTGGTTGGATGCCTAAAACTTGTCCATAAAAGTTGTATTTTAATTCGCCGGGAGTGAATAATTATGCATCCCAATGTGCTCTGCGGGTTCTATCAAAGTACAGACCCGAAAAGTTCGTTTACATATTGCTTTGTTATATCATATTCTATTGACGAGCTATATTACATCCTTTATGTGAAAGAAGATACATTAGATTACATAGTCGTCTATAAAGAACAAGTTGACAAATGGTATAAACCAGTCTCTAAACGTTCCATTATTGATAACGGGTATGAAAAGTTTGTAAAATTTATAACCGATGTAACGGAATATAATTATGACCTTATATTCCATTTTGACGACGAGGAAGATAGCTGTGTTGATTACTATTACAATCAAAATCTGATAACAGAGCTTGAGCCATTAAAGACAACATACTTCTATCTTAAAGATGATGAATGGAGAAACTTTGAAAACTACAAAGAGCGCCTTGAACTGGCAATACGCAGGTGGAATGACATAAAGGAACAAGATACTTTTGTAATCTATAAAACTAGAGTATTGGAGACTGATGCGCCATGCTTATAAAACCCGGAATGTGTGTAAAATATAATTCTAAAAGATGGTACACGGCTCAATATGGTGTTGTTGTCTCTAAGAAGAAAATGGGTAAATTTTGGGTTGTAAACTATGGATACATATGGCGTAAAATAATGAAAGAACCATATATGGACATAGAAATCATAAATCTCAAAGACGTTATTTCAACGGACCAAATCGAGTGTATCAACCATATTGGTATATATAACGTAGCAAACATACAGTATCTACTTCATCTCAAAGCAGACGTTCACGAATTTCACGAAAATATATTTTTGGCTCTACGATATTTTCACGAAAGACTCAAACGTATATTTGATGAATATTACATCAAGCAGGATTGTTTTTGGGAAGATACATATAAAGGCAAAGAAAAAGAGTTCATAGAAGAAATAGGAGATGCTACCAAAATATCAGACCTCAAAGATATTTTTTACTTTGATGGCACTATAAATAGGGGCACAAATTGACGTACCACACGAATGTGTGGTATAATATATATAGTGGAAAGGGCGATAATAAAAACGGAAAGGAGGAAAGAGTGTTATGTTGATTAATATTTTTGACGACTATCAGACTGCCCGCAACGCCTGTGTTGCTTATCAACGTTGCGGAAAACGTCACCAAGGTTTGCGCGGTGTGGAATATCGGGTATATTTCTACAACGGGAAATATCGCGTTTGGCGTGGTCGGGATTATACAGATTTTCCAAACTGTGCTTACGGGCCAGTATTTAGTCTCAGAGTTTAAGCCACTAAACTAAAAAAAAAGTAGAGCGCAACGAGCTTTACCAATAACAAGGAGTGCTAACTATGATGTATTTAATTCCCACAGAGAACATGGAATCGTTCGAGAAGAAGATTGCCCGTATCCGTCGCAAAGCGGAGCGGGCTAAAGTCGATTTCTCGTACAAACGGCTTGAACCAATCCAAAAAGAAACGGATTTGCCCGGCATAACAGTCGAATGTGTGCCTGTAACAGTTAAATGTAAGATTCACTATGAGAACTGGATTGTTATTGCTGTGCTTGACCATCACGAAGCTGGCAATGTCATTCATTCGGTAGAGGGAGAATGGAGACCAAGCGCTGAACTCGCGCTCCCCAGTAGATTCAGAACAGCAAAATCTTTCTGTGAACATTGTAATACAATGCGTAGCAGAAACAAAACTGTTGTGATTTATAACACACAGACGAAGCAGTTCAAACAGGTCGGTACAACGTGTCTGCGCGAATATACAGGTGGTATTGATGCCGAAGCAATTGCTGCTTTTGAGGAACTTACAAAATCACCCGAAGAATTTCTTGGAGTGAGCGGTAGCAGTAAATTCTTCATTGAAACCAAAGACTACTTGAGCGCAGTTGTTGCTACAATGTCTTTGTATGGATTTTTGAGCAAGAAGAAAGCCTCTGAAATAAACTATGAAATTGAATCATCGGGTAAAGCTGATAAAAACAAGATGGTTGAAGCGACATGTACTAAAGCGGTTCATCTTATGACATGTACCAAAATGCCGGATGAAATGTCAGATAAGTGGCACAATATTTATAAGAGCAAGGACACAGAAGCATTTGTAGAAGATGCCATTGAATGGATTAAATCCTATAACGAGCCGAACAACTTTATGGAAAATCTTCGTGTTATTTGTTCTGGTTCAAATATCAAGGTGAGTGATGTTGGATTTGCGGCATGTCTTATGGATTTGTACAAACGACATCTTGAGTATGAGAAGAAGAGCAAGCAAAAAGCACAAGAGAACGAAATGTATCGGTATTATGGAGAAGTCGGTGAAAAGGTTACGCTGAATGGTAAACTTGCGTGTGTGACTTCTTATTCTACGCAGTTTGGCGTTATGTTTATCTACAAGATGATTTATAACTCTGCTATTTTCGTATGGAAAACGAGTAAATATCTTGGAATTGATGATTCCGGTGCAGAAGTCAATCTCGTTGGCACAATCAAAGAACATTCGGAGTTTCGCGGCGTTAAGCAAAACATGCTTGTGCGTTGTAAGGTAGAAATCATTAAGGAGGGAACTTTAAGGTGAAAACCATAGAGCAAGATATTGATATGCGTATCCAATACTACAACAAACTGTGCGAACTTAAAGGATACAAATACGGCTATTTAGCTGTGGAATATGTGTACGGAGGGTGTAGTTTGTACTACTGCTCAAAGGCAGACATTGAAAAGCATTGCGTTGGTGGTTTGCTGGTAAATGGAACAAGACAGATGGTTTATGAAACAATCTGCGCACTTGATACGATGCTAAACTATCAGGCATAAACGCACAATGCTCTCACACGCGCTACAATGGGCCTACAATCTATTTTGTATACTTAGTAATATAAAATCATTGCTAATATATAAAACGCATTCTATGCGTATTGTAGCGCGTGCTATAAACATAAACGGAGATGAACAAAATTGGACGAGTTCAGGGTTGGCGACATTGTAAAAACCATAAGACAAAGCTATGGTGTTAATTTCTCCGAAGCAGTTGTTGTTGGGAGATACGAAAAGTATATATGCGTGATAGCAAAAACACGACACGGTTATAACGATTGGTGGGTAGACCCAAAGGACATAATAAAGACCAAACAGGAACTTCTTGACGATAGAGATTTGGAACTAGCCAAAATAGTCAGCACAATATACTACGATGAAATTTATGTAACTGATGCCGAACCCGATGAATTTGGTGTATGGAATGAAGCTAGTATTGATGCTGTATACCATAGCCCTATGTATGTTGGGCTTAGAGGCAAAACGGAGGCTATATTCAAAGCAAAACCCGATGATGTTCTTGATTGGTTAAGAGATAGAAATGATACTTCTGAACGGACGTTTTATTCAACTACAAAGGAGTAATAATATGAAACATAGTTCTATGTCTGATTATGATGTCGATGTGATTCCTATGGTTGAATATTTCAATTCAGTAGGGTTAAAAACATATATGTCGTGTTCTGGACACAAAGACAATCCATATATGTCGATGTTTTGGATTGAGTTTGACCCAAGCGTTACCGAACAAGATATTATTGATTTTCAACGCAACCATGTGAACGAATACAATATGTTTTGTTCTTGCGGGAGATTCGTTCAACGTATTATTGCCACTGGAAGAAGCGACAAGATAATGCGCTCATATGAATACATGGCCGCTAACGTAGAAGCCGCAAACATTGACCTAAAAGCATGGACAACGTAAAGGAGTGACAAATAATGAGTGATAATCCTAATATCAACGGCACAGTGGTTCGTATAGAAACCAATGCCGCAACAAAAACGTTTCCTAAAATTGAATGTGGCAGTATCTTTATGGCTCTTGATGGCTGTCTGTATGTGAAAATTCAGAAACTCGTGAGTAAAGCGCCAAGCCGCAAATGCTTCAATGCTGTGGAGCTGAGAAGTGGACTGACACACTATTTCGGAGACAATGACTATGTGTATGCGTTTGACGCATGTTCTTTCAACTATGAGATTTAAAGGGTGGGAAAAATGACTAATATTAAACTTAGTAGCAACTTTGGTAATCCTGTAACATTTTCAAGATTGAGCATAGGATGTATGTTCTTCGGAATAGACACAAACCGTCTATATATCAAGATTGAAGAATCCACAGACGAGTTCGGAAAAGAATACAATGCCATTGGAATTGGCGCGGCGTATCCAGAAGCATTTTCTCCCGAAAGTAAAGTAATCTATGTGCGAAAGGTAAGCATCAACACAAATAACTAAGTTGCCTATTTTTATCACACAACTATAAGGGTTTTAAACGTTGAATGGTTGAGTAATATAAAACCATTACCTAACTATTTCAATGTTGTAAATCTATTGTAGATAAGGAGTTTCAAAGGCTAAATATACGCATTCTAACAAATGGAGTTGATAGATTGAAATATAAGACAGGTGATATTGCCAAATATAAAAGGCAATTGATTTACAAAAAGGGACGTCCAGCATTTGTGGTATATAGAAACCATCGCACATACTGTGTTGTTTTTATCTATGTAGAAGAACGGAACAAATGGTATACAAGCTGTTGTGCCGAAGAAGATTTATCTGACTATACAGGAGAAGTTCCTGCTGGTGCTGAAACATTCCAGAAGTTAGCAAGTATAAGATATGACAAGAGAGAATTGACTTCAAATCGCATGACGTACAATCTTTCTTTTGTTGAGGAAGGCAGCTCTTATAGAATTGTTGACTTACTTAATAATCCAAAAGATGATTACCGACACTATTTATGGTTGAACAGCAGGAGTTATTTCGGATATAACTACAACGTGAGTTTGTACTAACAAAGGTGACAACATGAAAAATCTAAAACTTGGAGACGTTGTAGAATACAAAGTCGAAGATAAACCCTGTATACTCGCATACCATGGTTCTTTTAGTTATTCTCTTATCCAGCCTGATGCTTCAGGCAGGTTTGTATCATTTTCAGTCCCCATAGGAGCAAAGATTCAGCCAATCGAGAGTTCTTCCAGATGTGAATATAAACTACTAAAGGAAATTGGGGACTTTTTGAAAACAGTCAGAATTGATATCATAGACAACGAAGGATCTAAAAACAATTCTTATCAAAATAATTTAACGGTACTTAATCCATCCCGCATTGCTAATATGATAAGCGAAGCATTTAAGTATGATAAACATGGTTTTAGTGAGCATGGTTTTATTATTGAAGTGTCAGAGCTATTGTATGATGTGTTTTACGATGATGGTGTAACAATTCATGTTTATACGGTTGGAAACCGTACATAATCATTATCGTGCGTTTTCTGATAAACTTCGTTTATCAGCGTGTGTACATTTGAGTGTTCAAAGCTAGAGCTGGCTTGATGATTTTAACATTGAAACGTCTTGGTAATATAAAACCATTGCTAAGGTGTTCAATGTTTAAAAACACGAGAAACATCGTGTTCAAAAAAAGGGCAACTTGAATATTTCTTATAAAAAGGGGTGCTTAGAAGATGTTTAAAGAGTTCAGTGAATTGATTGGGAAAACAATCACAAGAATTGAAACATCAAATGAGGTTTATTCAGATGAACTATCAGAAATCAACGATATAGTACATGGGAACAGACAAATTTGGTTCTATATGGACGACGGAAGTAAGTTTCATATGTATCACGACCAAATGTGCTGTGAGGATGTGTGCGTTGAAGATGTTTGTGGGGATGTTAAATGTCTAATTGATACACCTATTACACAGGCTGAAGTATGCTCTGAAACAACAATGTCATATGACGATGCTGTATGTGGATTTAAGCACAGTAACCCATATTGGACTTGGACATTTTACAAGTTTGCAACAGTCAAAGGATATGTAACCATTCGGTGGTATGGAGAAAGCAATGGTTGTTATTCGTGTGAAGTTATGAGCGAATACACAGACTTAAATGGCAATGTTTTGTTTGAGTGTGAGCTGAAACCATGGGGTGATGATGATGAATCGTGATTTCAAACACGGTGACATGATAGAGCATATCTACTTTTTTTTGGTATTTTCTTTTATGAGGTTTGAGGTTGATTTAAAGAGGTGAAAGTATGAATACTACGTTGAAACGTGGTGACATTGTAAAGCGATACAATGACGATAAGGGTATATATCAATATGGAGTTGTTGCTGACACTCTTATTTTTCTGGGAAACAGATGTGTTATCTCTTTTATGTATAGAAAAGAAGCAATGAACTTTCACAAGTGGACAGACGATGAACCTTCTTTTATTCGTGTGGAGCAAGAAGCTTTGCCAAGTGAACTTTGCTTTTTGTCAGATATTTCAAAAATATTTGCTCATGTAAGAATTGACTATTCTGTTACAGAGAATGGTAAAACGGTATCAAGATATAACGATACTCTTTTAACTCCTCTAAGAAGTAATTGTATTTTGGAAGCACTTCGAGGCTCTTTGATGCGTGACGATGATGGTTATATCAGTTCGTTTAGCAGTAAATGCTTCTTTAATTTGTTCAATTACTTCTTTGATAAAGAATACGGACATTGTGTTCCTTTCCCAGAAATCAAGTTTTATCTTGTTTCGTAATCTGTACGCATCGTCGTACAAAGTGTGGTGAATAATGTGATTAAGTTCAAATGTGGAGATATCATATATGACAACGAGTATAATCATTATGGGGTTATACTTAGTCAGTCTATAACTCCTCGCGGTGGAGACATTGTAGAATATATCTGGAATATGAAGGATACTGGGAACTTTTTTGTTCCAATTGTTAGCCCAAGATATATTAAACATGTAATACACAGAAAATTGCCGGAGGATTTAAAATTCCTTTACGATATTTCTGATAGATTGTCTCATGTGAGAGTAGACTATGTTATTAGCGGCGAAAGATGGGGAACAACAATAGGATATCATAAACTACTTACTCAAGTTTTGGATAGCGATAACCTTTCGGCGGTAATTGAGCGGTGCGTCAATGCGGGTGTATTTGCTGAAGATAAAATATTCTTCAATGAGTTAGCATATTGGCTCAGTCGTTGCTGGGCAAACTATGACAGTGTGGAATTTAGCTTTTATAGGGTGTGAGATTGGTTGTTTGTGTGTTGTGAGTATAGTATATCAAGCCGAATTGTACCAATTCTGTCCAGCAAAGCTGTCCAGATTAGGCTTGATTAGCAAGTTATGATTTCACCATAACTTGATTATACCACATCTCAAACTAAATGTCAATACCCTACCGCAAATTACTATGATGTACCGTGGTACAAGCTACAATGGGCCTAGAAAGTGTTTTAGCTGTAAGGAATATAAATTCATTACTTGAATAATAAAACGTCTCCTATGCCCCTTGTATTCGTTGTGGCGTAGCTTTGAGGGTTATTAGCAGTTTAAAAAGCAGAAAGTGGTGATTAGAATAGACATCTCTTATAAGTTCCGTATTTATCCGAACAAAGAGCAAATGAATATGATAGACAATATCTGCGGATGTACTAGATTTGTCTACAATCACTACTTAGCCAAGAAGATTGAATTATACAAAGAATCCCAAAAGTCATTAAGCTATTATGATTGCGCCAACGATTTAACAAAGTTAAAGAAGGAGCTTACATGGCTATATGATGCTGACGCTGTGGCATTACAGCAGAGTTTGAGAAATCTTGACCAAGCCTATAAGAATTTCTTTAACGGAATTAAAAAGGGGCAAAAGATAGGGTATCCTAAATTTAAATCAAAACGCGCCCCTGTTCAATCTTATCGTACAAATAAAGTAAAACTGGAAGAAAAATATATCACGCTTCCAAAGCTGAAACGTGTTCGGTGTAAAGTATCAAGAGAAGTTAAAGGACGTATCTTATCTGTTACAGTATCAAAAACATCTACACAAAAATACTATGTATCATTGTGTTGTACCGACGCCGAAGTAGAACAATATCCAAACACTGGAAGATGTGTTGGTTTGGATGTTGGGATTAAGGATTTGATTATAACATCTGATGGTGTTAAAATAGATAACCCAAAGTATATTAGACAGTCTGAGAAACAGTTAATAAGACAGCAACGCAAATTGTCTCGAAAAACAAAAGGCAGTAAGCGTTACGAAAAGCAACGAATCAAGCTGGCTAAACTCCACGAACATGTCGCCACTCAGAGAAATGATTTGCTTAACAAAATCTCTACCGACATTATTCGCAATAACGATGTAGTGTGTATAGAGGATTTGTGTGTATCCGGTATGATGAAGAATCACCATTTGGCAAAATCAGTTTCTGATGTTTCTATGTATGAGCTTAGACGGAAACTTCAATATAAATCTGATTGGTATGGTAGACAACTTGTTGTGATTGACAGGTTCTTCCCGTCAAGTCAGACTTGTTCTGTATGTGGATTTCAAAATGCGGAAGTTAAAAACTTGTCTGTCCGTGAATGGACTTGTCCACAATGTGGTACACATCACGATAGGGATGTCAACGCCGCTAGAAATATTTTGAATGAGGGTATTCGGTTAATGGCATCATAAATTTGTTTTCATGGTAGGGCGGGACACGCCCGAACCTAATTACGCTCGTGGACATTGTGTAAGACCTCGCAGGTGCAGGCTACGGTGGATGAATCGAGAAGTTTGAATTGAATGTGTCAACTATTTGTTTTCACAGTGCAATTTCCCCTATATAAATTTATATATCTATACGCTTGTTTGAGATATATAAATTTATAGATATTAAATCTTACAGATTAACTGGTATATTAATATATAAATTTATATAACTTAGCAATTATTATATTATAATAAATAATTAGTGTATTTACTTATGCACTATACAAGCATAAG
>ERZ832522.75-NODE-75-length-114652-cov-11.766914_pt1 | contig 114652 bp, 120 predicted proteins | sample MGYA00519951_ERZ832522 | MGnify/ENA primary metagenome ERZ832522 (study PRJEB31850, sample SAMEA3708728) | human gut metagenome | biome: human gut; feature: human-associated habitat; material: faeces | place: China | collected 2014 ... | reverse complement strand
GTAGCAAAGTAATGAACAGTTTGTTTCCCAAGCCCTTCCGCTACCTCAAAAATTATTTTGTCTACAGTCTGAGCCTTTCTGCGGAAAGGCTTTTTTATATGAAATATGAACAAAGGATGAACAAAAGTGCAGTAACTGAATGTTTTATGTTAAGAAGTCTTAACACGGATTGACACGGAAAAGTCCGAGATGATAAAATTGAAAGTAATATACTAGGAAAATCAGGTATTTCCTGAAAGACGCGGAAAGGAGGAATTTTTCTGTTAGAAAATATTCGTTTGAAAGAAAAAATTATGGAGTCGCTGGCTTCCGTACTGCCATTAACGGCAATCGTTTTTATTCTGAGCATTACGCTTTTGCCGTTATCCTCAGGGGCATTGGTGCTGTTTTTATTCGGGGCAGTGATGCTGATTATCGGCATGGGCTTTTTTACGATGGGTGCGGATATGTCCATGATGCCGATGGGCGAGGGCATTGGTATGGAGATGAGCCGTACAAAAAATATAGGTGGCCCATTATTGGTTTGTTTTATTCTGGGGATGCTGATTACGATTGCAGAACCGGATTTGCAGGTTCTGGCGGAGCAGGTGCCTGCGATTCCGAATAAAATTCTGATTCTCTCTGTTGCGGCAGGGGTGGGGCTATTCCTGATGATCGCGCAGATTCGTATCTTTTTTCATATTCCTCTGGCGAAGATGCTTTGGGTATTTTATCCTTTGGTATTTCTTCTGGCATTTCTGGCACCGGATTCCTTTATTCCTGTTTCCTTTGACAGCGGCGGCGTGACAACGGGGCCTGTGACGGTACCGTTTATTATGGCACTGGGGATTGGTCTGGCAACGCTGCGAAGTGACAAAAAATCGAGAGAGGACAGCTTTGGTCTGATTTCGCTCTGTTCCATCGGCCCGATTCTGGCGGTGCTGCTGTTGGGGATTTTTTATGAACCCGATCAGGCGTTATACAGCCCGACAGAGGTGCCTGCGGTGGAAACAACGAGGGATGTGGCGCTGCTGTTTACGCATGCGATTCCCGAATATTTCAAGGAGGTTGCGGTGGCACTGATTCCCATTGCGGCAGCATTTGCGCTGTTTCAGATGCTGTTTCGGCGGTATAAAAGGCATCAGCTGATGCGTGTCGGCTTTGGGTTTTTGTTTACATATATCGGTCTGGCAATGTTTCTTTGCGGCGTAAATGTCGGCTTTATGCCGGTTGGGCAGATTATCGGCGCAGGGATTGCGGACTGTGGGTATGCGTGGCTGTTGATTCCCATTGGGATGGTGATTGGGTATTTCATTGTTGCGGCAGAGCCTGCGGTTCATGTGCTGACCAAGCAGGTAGAAGAAATTTCCAACGGCTTTGTGACGGCAAAAATGATGCAAACGGCACTTTCTGTCGGGGTATGTATTTCTGTCGGGATTGCGATGCTGCGGATTTTGACGGGGATTTCGGTTCTCTGGTTCTTAATTCCGGGGTATGTGTTCGCGCTGGTGCTGACACGCTACGTTTCTCCGATTTTTACGGGGATTGCCTATGACAGTGGCGGCGTTGCCTCCGGCCCGATGACGGCTACGTTTTTATTGCCCTTTGCAATGGGGGCGTGCGAGGCTCTGGGCGGCAATGTGATGACGGATGCGTTTGGCATTGTTGCGATGGTAGCCATGACACCATTGATTACGATTCAGATGATGGGCTTTATCACGCAGATGAAGGAGAAGGCAAAACGGCGGTATATCGAGGTGCAGATGCACCAGCTAGAGGACGATATTCTGTATTTTGACTGAAATGGGGTGGAAAAATGAAGGATTTGAAAATAGAGCCGATGAAGCTGATTGTTTCCATTGTGGAGCGTGGGCAGGGCAGAAATATGATTGAATTATTCAACGGGCAAAGGCTGACACACCATTTGCAGTGCGCAGGAAAGGGAACAGCGACCTCTGAAATCAGAGATTTACTCGGCTTGGACGGCGTGGAAAAGGATGTTATATTTACAGTTGGCAGGGAAACGATGGTGAACCGCGTGATGCGAGATTTGAATAATGAACTGCGTGGCGCGGCGCGTTCCCGTGGGATTGTATTTAATATGAAGCTGACGGCTATGGCGCATGTAACGGCGCTAGCGATACAGATGAATGTGCAGAACGAAGTGGGGAGGGTGGATACGATGACGGAAGAAGGCATGGAAAACAGCATGATTCTGGTGACGGTGAATCAGGGCTTTACGGAGGAAGTGATGGAAACTGCGAGAAAGGCAGGCGCGCGCGGCGGCACGATTATTCATGCACGCTGGGCAGGCAGTGAAAGCGTTGAGGAATTTTACGGAATTACGGTACAGCAGGAGAAGGAGGTTATCGCGATTGTTTCATCTGCTGCGAAGCGCAAGGACATCATGGAGGCAATCAACAGAAACCATGGCATGAAAACAGAGGCGCGCGGTACGGTCTGCTCGCTTGCGATTGAGGATATCGTGCGTCTGGGATAAGGGTCCGGCTAAAAAATTGACAAAAGGCGAAAAACGAATTATCATAAAAAAGACGGATGCAGGGTTTTTCTGCATACAAAGAGGAATGCAGGGAAGGATGGAAACAGAGAAGGCAGAGGGGAGGTTAAGCAGATGTACTACAGCATCAAAAGCGGCGGATGGCAGAGGATTGCAGAGCCGACAGGGCAGGAGGAAGGTCTGCTTGGCATTTTCCCTTATGAAAAAATGCTTGCCTGTGGCAAAAAATGGGGGATTTCTGCGGAAATTCTGGAGGAGGCAAGGCGGTTCAGCTATGCCAGATATGACTCCTTTGAGAATTTTGACTGCGTGAGTCTGGAAATGCTTGATTTTGAGAATATCCTGCTGAGCATCGGCAGTGTCATTCTGTATCTGGAAAAGGGGAAGGCCTTTTTCTTTACCTCTAAAATGGATATTGTGACGGCACTGCTGGAGGAATGTCTGGAGGGACTGGGCGAAAGAGTGACGCTGAACCGCGTGATTTATTCGTTTTTTGAATTACAGACGAAGAAGGATGATATTATTTTTGACAGCATTGAAAAAGAGATTATGGACTTGGAGCAGGCACTCATTGCAACGGGGAAGCGGGATTGTGTTTCGGAGATCATCAGCCTGCGTAAACGGCTGATGGTGCTGAAAAAATATTACGAGCAGTTTCTGAATGTACTGGATATTCTGGTGGAGAACGAGAACGGGATTTTTGACGGGAAGACCCTGCGCTCCTTTAAAATGCTTTACAGAAGAACGGAGCGGCGGTTTCAGAACGTACTGAACCTGCGGGAATATGTGACGCAGGTACGGGAAAGCTATGAGGCGGAGGTTGACATCAGCCTGAACACAACAATGAAGATTTTTACGGTTGTGACAACGATTTTTTTGCCGCTGACGTTAATCGTAGGGTGGTACGGGATGAACCTGAAGATGCCCGAATACGGCTGGAAATACGGCTATCTTTTTGTGGGGCTGCTTTCGCTTACCTGCATTGCAGGCATTATCATCTTTTTCAAACGCAAGAAATGGTTCTGATGTACACCGAAAACGGACATTTGTAAATAAATTTGCGAAAAACTGTTGACAGAATCATTCTGCATGCTATAATGATTCTTGTGGAAGACACAAGATATGGTAAATGCGTTGATGAGGACAGTAGTCCTTTCCGAATGCCACAGAGAGGGATGTATTTTGCTGGGAGCATCCTGCTTTGGAAAGAGAACGAAAACCACCTCTGAGCGGCTTTAATACAGCCCGGTGACTCCGTTATCGTCGAAAATGAGTGGTTTAATCAGAACAATTAGGGTGGAACCGCGGGAGTAGATGCTCTCGTCCCTTTTCGTAGAGGAAAGTGGATGATGGGCTTTTTCTTTTGCCCAAAATTCTCTTTCAAGGAAAAATGTTCTAAAAAGGAGAGATAGCAATGAAGATTACACTGAAAGACGGCGTAGTAAAAGAGTTTGACAATGCGGTTTCCGTTCTGGAGATTGCAAAATCCATCAGCGAGGGTCTGGCAAGAAATGCCTGCGCCGGTATCGTTGACGGCGAAGTAAAGGATTTACGTTTTGTTGTGGACAAGGATGCTGAGGTTTCTATCTGTACATTTGAGGATGAAGCAGGGAAAATGGCATTCCGCCACACAGCATCTCATATTCTGGCACAGGCAGTAAAGCGTCTGTATCCCGAAGCAAAGATTGCAATCGGCCCTGCCATTGCAGACGGCTTCTATTATGACTTCGACAGAGAAAAGGCCTTCACACAGGAAGAACTGGAAGCACTGGAAGTTGAAATGAAGAAGATTGCGAAGGAAGATATTCCTATCGAAAGATTTGAGCTGCCCAGAGCAGAAGCAATCAAATATATGGAAGAAAGAGAAGAACCCTACAAGGTAGAGCTGATTCAGGATTTGCCTGAGGATGCAGTTATTTCCTTCTATAAACAGGGGGACTTCACAGACCTGTGCGCAGGCCCTCACCTGATGAGCACAAAGACAGTAAAGGCAATCAAGCTGACCTCTGTTGCAGGCGCTTACTGGAGAGGCTCCGAAAAGAACAAAATGCTTTCCAGAATTTACGGTACTGCTTACCCCAAGGCATCCGAACTGGACGCATATCTGACAATGATGGAGGAAGCAAAGAAGCGTGACCACAGAAAGCTGGGCAAGGAACTGAAGCTGTTTGCGCTGCTGGATGAAGGCCCCGGCTTCCCCTTCTTCCTGCCTAAGGGCATGGTGCTGAAGAACACACTGCTGGATTACTGGAGAGAAATCCACAAAAAAGCAGGCTATGTGGAAATTTCCACACCTATCATTCTGAACAGAGAGCTTTGGTACAGATCCGGTCACTGGGAACACTACAAAGATAACATGTATACAACAGTCATCGACGGCGAGGATTATGCGGTAAAACCCATGAACTGCCCCGGCGGTATGCTGGTTTATAAGCAGGATATGCACTCCTACAGAGATTTGCCTATGCGTGTGGCTGAAATCGGTCTGGTACACAGACACGAAAAGAGCGGCGCACTGCATGGTCTGATGCGTGTTCGTTGCTTCAACCAGGATGACGCGCATATTTTCATGACAGAAGAACAGATTAAGGATGAAATTTCCGGCGTAATCAGCCTGATTGACGGTGTATATAAGCTGTTCGGCTTTAAATATCACATTGAATTGTCCACAAGACCCGAAGACAGCATGGGCTCTGACGAGGCTTGGGAAATTGCAACAGCAGGCTTGCAGAACGCACTGGATGAAAACGGCATTGAATATACCATCAATGAAGGCGATGGTGCATTCTACGGCCCTAAGATTGACTTCCATCTGGAGGACTCCATCGGCAGAACATGGCAGTGCGGTACCATTCAGCTGGATATGCAGATGCCCGAACGCTTTGAGCTGGAATACACAGCAGCAGACGGCACAAAGAAACGCCCTGTTATGATTCACCGTGTATGCTTCGGTTCTATTGAGCGTTTCATCGGTATTCTGATTGAGCATTTCGCAGGTCAGTTCCCCGTATGGCTGTCTCCTGTACAGGTTAAGGTGCTGCCGATTTCCGAAAAATTTGCAGACTACGCAAAGAGCGTAGAGGATGCACTGGATGCAGCAGGTATTCGTGTGGAAACAGACAACCGTGCAGAAAAGATTGGCTACAAAATCAGAGAGGCAAGAAACGAAAGAGTACCTTATATCATTGTTGTGGGGGAAAAGGATCAGGAAGCAAACATGGTTTCCCTGCGTTCCAGAAAGAACGGCGAGGAGGGTCAGGTTGCTCTGGCAGATTTCATTGCAAGAATCAAGGAAGAAATCGATACAAAGGTTCTGGATTGATTTTTATAAGAAAAGAAACAAGGGTGGGGAAAAATCCCCACCCTGTTTTTAAAAATCCCGTAAAATCGGCAAAAAATATTTGACAATAGGGGATATACATGATATACTGCTTTAGTAAAACAAAGAAGAAGTTCCGCTTCTCACCTTATGGCATGGGCAAATAGGGTTAATACAGTATCCAAACAGAGGGTTGCTCTGTTTTTCTGTGTGCGGCGGATTCTTCCGGCGCTTTTCTTTTTTGGAAAGGTCGCTTGTGGACACAGTTTATTTGGGAGGTGCTTGACAATTACTGAATTGATGATTAACGAACAAATTAGGGACAAGGAAATCAGACTGATTGACGAAAACGGCGAACAGCTTGGTATCGTTTCTTCCAGAGAAGCCCAGAAAATCGCTGACGAAAGAAAGCTCGATCTGGTAAAGATCGCACCAACAGCGAAACCCCCCGTATGCCGCATTATGGACTACGGTAAATACAAATTCGATCAGGCAAAGAAAGAAAAAGAAGCCAGAAAGAAGCAGAAAACTGTTGATGTAAAGGAACTGCGTTTGTCCCCCAGCATCGATACACATGATGTTCAGGTAAAAGTCAAAAAAGCAAACGAATTTTTGAAGGACGGCGACAAGGTGAAAATCAGCATCCGTTTCAGAGGACGTGAAATCGGTCATTCCAAGGTTGGCATGCAGATCATGGAGGATTTTGCAAAGGCAACAGAGGAATTCGGCACGGTGGATAAGCAGCCGAAGATGGAGGGCAAGAGCCTGGTTATGTTCCTTGCACCAAAGAACTGATCCGCAAAGGCGGAAGGAAACTATCACAAAACATTTTTAGGAGGAAAATACAATGCCTAAGTTGAAAACAAAAAAAGCTGCTGCTAAAAGATTCAAAATTACCGGCACAGGTAAGCTGAAAAGAAACAAATCCAACACACAGCACATTCTTGGTAAAAAGTCCAGAAAGAGAAAAAGAAATCTGAGACATGCTACAACCGTAGACAGAACAGTAGAAAACAAGGTTAAAAAGACACTGCTGCCTTACGCATAATCAAGCATTCTTGGGACAGTTATTTTTCGAGTATAATTTATTAGGAGGACTTTACAATGGCAAGAGTAAAAGGCGCGCTGAACGCTAGAAAAAAACATAAAAAAGTACTGAAGCTGGCTAGAGGCTACCGTGGTGCCAGATCCAAACAGTACAGAGTAGCAAAACAGTCTGTAATGAAGGCAATGGCATTTGCTTTCGCAGGCAGAAAACAGACAAAGAGAGAATACAGAAGCCTGTGGATTGTAAGAATCAACGCAGCTGCAAGAATGAACGAAATTTCCTACAGCAAGCTGATTCATGGTCTGAAGGTTGCCGGTGTAAACATCAACAGAAAGATGCTGGCAGAACTGGCTGTATCCGATCCCGCTGCATTCACAAAGCTGGCAGAAACAGCAAAGGCAGCTCTGTAATCGAAAAACAGAATTCGAAAAAAGGCTTTCGTCTATGATAGATGGAAGCCCTTTTTTATACGCAGGAAATGGGAGGCGTTTTATGGATGAAATATTGATAAAGGCGGGCGGCTTTCTGTTTATGATTGCGCTGGGGTTTGTACTGAAGCGTATCGGGCTTTTTTCTCTGGATGACAGCGGCTTTTTAAGCAAGCTTGTGCTGAAGGTTACACTGCCGATGGCGATTATCAAAAACTTTCAGGGGCTGGAGCTGAACAGAAGCTATCTGATGGCGATTGGCATTGGCTTTGCGGTGAACTTTATTGCGATTACCGTTGTGCTGCTGCTGACGCGGAAAAAATCCCCCGCCCATCGGGCGTTTTATATCATCAATACGGCAGGGTTTAATATCGGGCTTTGCACACTGCCCTATATGTCCAGCTTTTTTGCGGCGGATGCGGTGGCATTGGTCTGCATGTTTGATGTCGGCAACGCGATTATGTGCTTTGGGATTACCTTCTCGATTGCGATGGTGATTTCCAAGGGGAGCGTGAACGGCAAGGAGATTTTGCGGACGCTTTTTTCCTCTATGCCGTTTGTGACCTATTTGGTGATGATTTTGCTTTGTGCGGCGCAAATCCATCTGCCACAGCCCGTCTACACGGTTGCAGGGATGATTGGACAGGCAAACTCCTTTCTTGCAATGCTTTTAATCGGGATTTTGTTTGAGCCGAAAATTAACCGCAGTGAGAGGAAGGACATGGCAGGCGTTTTTTTACTGCGGATGGCGTTGGGGATTGCATTTTCTTTGCTGATTTATCATTTCCTGCCTATACCGCTGCGGTATCGTCAGGTTTTGGCAATTATTGTTTTTTCGCCCATTTTGAGTGTTGCGCCGATTTATACGGAACGCTGCGGCTATAATCGTTCGGTGGCGGCGGTTTTAAATTCGCTGATGCTGCCCTTTAGCATGGTTGTGATGACGATTCTGCTGATGCTTTTGAAGGTTTATTAAATTGCGCTATTTATCAGTTAAACTGATTATTTTTATGGAAATAATCAATTTTACAAATAAATAAAGCTGTGCTATGATAAGGCTGTAAGAAAGAGATGGGTTCCGGAACCTCCTATTCAAAGAGCATATTGAAAATCAAGGGAGGCATCATCATGAAAAAAGTAGATAAACAGTGGGCAAGAGAATTTCTGGCAGTATGCTTATTTGTAGTAACAATGTGTATTGTTTGTGTAGTTATCAACGGGACAGGATATGTTCCCGTCAGTATGGTGTGCTGAATAAAAAATCCGGTCATTTGAGAGTATCGAATGACCGGATTTTTTTATGTCTCGGATTCTGCGGAAGGGGAGAAAAATTCCTCTGCGGTTTCCGTAAAATATTTCATGGCAGGGGTAACCCATTTCTGCCTGTGATAAAAAATAAGCAGATCCATTTTAATATCAAAGCCTGCTACGGTAAAGAGAGCGAGATTTTTTTCTTGCAGGATAGGCAGGGTTGCATATTTGGGCAGGAAGGAGATGCCCATTTTTTTTTGCAGGAAATGCAGAATGATGGCAAGGCTGGAAATCTCCTGCGTATGGTGAAAGGATACACCGTGCCGGATTGCCAGTTCATCGAAAATCTGGCGATAGTTGTTGTTTTTTTCGGTCAGAAGGATGGTTTCTTCCGTCAGCCGCTCAGGTGGTACGTTTTTTTGATTCGCCAGAGGATGCTCCGCAGAGGCGATAAAAGGAACGGCAACCGGGCGAGAAAATACGGTTTTCAGGGTAGGGTGATAGGCGGGACGATCGGCAAGGAAAATGATATCGAGATTGCCCTTTTCCAGTTGGTCATATAATTCCAGCGTCACGCCGATGATAATATCCAGATGCACCTGCGGACATTTTTTCAAATATTCTTCCAGAAGCAGGGGCAGAAAGGAGCTGGCGATAGATTCAATCGTGCCGATGCGCAGGGTGCCTGTAGGGGTGGTATTTTCGGAAACGGTTTCGATGGCTTCCGCTTCCAGCTGTACCATATCATTCGCATAGGAAAGAAAGGCGCGCCCCTTTTCGGAAAGCAGCACACGCTTGCCGATGCGGTCAAACAGATTGACACCCAATTCCTGCTCCAGCTGCTGAATTTGCAGGGTGATGGTGGATTGTGCATAGCCCAGAACCTCCGCCGCCTTGGAAAAGTTTTCAAATTCCGCTACCTTGATAAATGATTTGATATTTCTCAGTTCCATTGTAATCTTCTCCTTTTTTCTATCTTACAAGGAAAACGGGAAAAAGACAAGGTCAGAATATTTTATGGGACAAAAGGTTTTCGTTGAAAGTTTATCGGCGTTTGTAGTATAATGGAAGGACAGAAAGGGGACAGGTACATGATTGGTGAAAAAATAAAATTTATCCGGACGGAAAAGGGGATTACCGGAAAAGAGCTGGCAGAAAAGGCAGAGGTGACACCGGGATATATCTCACAGATTGAGCGTAATCTGATTAGTCCCTCTCTTTCCGTACTGATGCGGATTGCAGAGGTGCTGGAAATCCCCTTGGTTTCTTTATTTACAGAGGAAGAGGAGGAGCAGGTGACTGTCATCCGGAAGGATAAACGCACAAAAATACAATTTGCTGATATCAATATGGAGTATCAGTTTGCGACACCCTACAGCAGGAATAAGAATATCTGTACGCAGATGGAGATGATCTGTTTGCGCCTTGGCCCGAAAAGCTGGGGCAGTACGATTGTGCAATATCACGAAGAAGCGGGAGAATGTACCCTGGTGCTGAAGGGAACATTGGAATATCATATCGGGGATACCGTTTATACCCTGAATGAGGGAGACAGTATTTATGTGCCGCCAAAGACGTATCATCAGCTGTATAATCCTACGGATGAAGACGTAGAAGCGGTGGCAACAATTTCGCCCGCCTATTATTAAAAAAATAATTTTGAAGCAGGAGACACATTTCAAATGAGATGTGTCTTTTTTAGTATTTATAAAAATTTAATTATTCTAAATAAATTTAAGTAGTTCTTATTGACAATAAGCGTTAAACTATATATAATATAGCTAAATAATTTAATGAGGACGGATACAAAAGAAAAAAGGCAATAGAAAAGGCACAAGAACCCCCTGACAGAAAAGATAGGAGGAAGGTCTATGAGTATTTTAACATCGAAAAGGTTTCAAAAGTATTTTGTTCCCGGCATTGTATTTCAGTCTTGCGTAATTGCCGGCGGCTACGGAACAGGGCGTGAACTGGTAGAGTACTTTATGGGGTACGGCCCGAAGGGTGGCTTGCTCGGCATGTGTATCGTATCTCTGCTGGTGTGGTCCCTTATCTGTGCGATATCCTTCATGTTTGCACAAATTTTCAAAAAATATGATTATAAGAGCTTTATGAAGGAGCTGATGGGCCCCGGCTGGGTTGTTTTTGAAATTGCTTACATCTGCTTTATTGTTATTGTATTGGCGGTTGTATCTGCTTCAGCCGGTTCGATTCTGCATGAATTATTTGGGCTGAACAAATGGATCGGGATTATCGGGATGTCTGTAGCAGTATTTGCATTGGTTATGAATGGTTCTTCCTTGATTGAAAAGGTTTTATCCTTATGGTCCTTTGTATTATACGGTGTATACATTCTGTTCCTGATTCTGGTATTCGCAAATTTCAGCGGACAGATTGGTCACAATATTGCATCCGTTCCTGTCACGGGGAATTGGGCAATCGGTGGCTTCCAGTATTCCTTCTACAATCTTGCGATTATCATTGCGGTTTTGTATACCATTAAACATAGTGATACACCAAAGGATGCAGCGATTGCCGGTGTTCTTTCCGGCTTTATTGGTATTTTGCCCGGGATCATTCTCTTTATCGCAATGTGTGGATTCTATCCTACGATTATCGAGCAGGAGCTGCCGGTTGACTATATTCTGACACAGATGAATATGCCTTGGCTGCGTTATATTTTCCAGATTGTACTGTTTGGTACGCTGATTGAAACAGGCTCCGGTCTGATTTATTCCATCACTGACCGTATCGCGGAGGCGTTTAAAAACAAAGGGCAGGAGGTGCCGAAATGGTCCACACCTGTGGTAGCAGTTATTTTGCTGGTAGGCACAACAGCAATTTCTTCCTTTGGTCTGACGGGGCTGATTGCGAAGGGATACGGTACATTGGCTTGGGTAATGTTCATTGTATATGTAATTCCCATTCTGACATTGGGTATTTACAAAATTTCAAAAGCTAAAAAAAATTAACGTGAAATGCTGAAAAGCGGTTGACAAATTTTTTTGGAGTTATATAATTAGTTCATGTTGTTTCTGTAAAAAAACATGAACAAAAAACAAAAGAGGAAATTGGTGAATTAGCCTAAAGTAAGGAGTGGTATTTATGGCATTGAATACAGAGAAATGTAATGCGTGGGTGGAAAGAGATAAAAAGGTTTTTGCGCCTACCCAGCATTTGTCCTATTATCCTATGGTAATCAAAAAGGTTGACCAGGATGTTATTTACGATGAAGATGATAACCAGTATATCGATTTCCTTTCCAGTGCATCTTCCCTGAATCTGGGCAGCTGCAATCCCATCATTACGGCGGCGGTAAAGGAACAGCTGGACAATTATTCTCAATATACGATTGCTTATACCTACGGCAGAAAGAGCATTGAATATGCGGAACGGCTGACTTCTGTTTACCCCGGTGGTGTGCCTGCAAAAATCGTTTTCGGCAACTGTGGTTCCGATGCGAATGATGCGGCAGTGAAATTTGCAAGAGCCTACACCGGCAGAAGCAAAATCATCACATTTATCAACGCATACCATGGCAGCACATACGGTTCTATTTCCATGTCTATGGTAACAACGCGTATGCGTGCAAAGATGGGTCCTATGCTGCCTGATATTTACTGCTTCCCGTTTTATGATGTATCCTATGATGATGAAACCTGCGAGAAGGAATGTATCGCAGATATCGAAAGAGCATTTGCGACCTATCTGCCTGCGGAGGAGGTTGCGGCAGTCATCATTGAGCCTGTGCAGGGCGATGCAGGGCTGTTGGCAGGGCATCCTATCTTTATGAAAAAGCTGTATGACCTGTGCAAAAAGAACGGTATCCTGTTTATTTCCGAGGAGGTTCAGCAGGGCTTCTATCGTACCGGCAAATTCTTTGGCATTGAGCATTATGATATCATCCCCGACGGTATCATCATGGGCAAATCCATCGGTGCAGGCTTCCCTCTGGGCGGCTTTATGGCAAAAGCAGAAATCATGGATTGTCTGCCTGCGCCTGCACACCTGTTCACACTGGGCGGCAATGCGACTGCCTGTGCAGCCGGCGTAGCGGCATTCGATTATTTGCAGTCTGACGAATTCCAGAAAATTCTGGCAGATAATACAAAGCTGCTGGAGGAATGTGTTGCTGACCTGCGTGCGACATTCCCCGATGTTATCACGGGCAGAAGGGGCATTGATATGTCCTGCGCACTGGTTGTGACAAAGAAGGACGAAAACGGCAATGACGTACCCGATGGCGACGGGACATTCAAGATTCTGTACAGAGCGTATGAAAGAGGCTTGCTGATTATTTCTCTGTCCGAAAATATTCTGCGTGTGCAGCCCCCTCTGAACATCAGACCCGAAAATCTGAAAAAGGGCTTTGCAATTCTGAAGGATTCCATTCGGGATTATGTAAATGGAGATATTCCCGATTCTGTAATGGAATTCCGTGCAGGCTGGTAATCTGAAATAAAATAAAAGATAAAGTCGAAAAAAGCATCCGTATGAAAGGGAATTCCTTCATTTCGGATGCTTCTTTTTTTGATATTATTCGGTTTCGATCCAGTAATCTGTGCCGCTTAGACCGATATCGGCGGCGTGGAACATGGGATTTTTACCTTCGCTTTTCTGCTTCCGATAATCCGCCAGAGCCTTGCAGGCGGTTTTTCCCATGATGAGACAGGAGGGAACGTTAATCAGTGCCATGATGCCCATGAGAACATCGGCTAAGTCCCAAGCAAGCCCTGCGGAGAACTGCGCGCCCATGAAGATGATGACTGCTGCCAAGAGGCGATAAAACAGCATGAAGGGCTTATTTTTGGTTGCCTTGGGGTAAAGATAGCTGATATTCATTTCGGCATAGAAATAATTGCCGACTAGCGTGGTGAAGGCAAAAAGCGTGAGGGCAACGGTGATGAAAACGCTGCCGGCGGGGCCGAAATTTGCGACCAGAGAATCCTGAATATAGGCGGCATTCATGGTATTTCCTGCGGCATCCACATAGGCGGAGGCATCCAGATTCGTACAGAGAATCATGAAGGCGGTGGAGGAGCAGATGAGGATGGTGTCGATAAAGACGGAGAGCATCTGCACCAGACCCTGCTTGGCAGGGTGGGAAACATCGGCAGAAGCGGCGGCATTCGGGGCAGAGCCGATGCCGGCTTCATTGGAATACAGACCGCGCTTGATGCCGTTCATCATTGCCGCACCAAGAAGACCGCCGAAGACGGATTTCGCGCTGAAGGCTTCGCGGAAGATGCGGACAAAGACGAGGGGCAGAGTCTGAATATGCAGGAGCACGATAATGACTGCTGCAAGAATATAAATACCTGCCATGATGGGGACGAGCACCTCTGTTACCTGAGAGATGCGCTTGCCGCCGCCCAGAATGACGATACCTGCCAGAACGGCAACGATGGCACCGATATAGAGGGACGACCGCTCGCCCGGTACATAGACCTTGATGAAATCAGTCATATTGAAGGAAGCAAGGGCATTAAAGCCGCCCATATAGGTGAGGATGAGGGCAACGGCAAAGGCACCGCCCAGAAGCGGAGAGCCAAGCCCCTGTTTGATATAATAGGCCGGGCCACCATAGGAGCCATGCTCGCCCTTTTTCTTATAAATCTGTGCAAGGGTGGATTCGATAAAGGCGGAGGCACTGCCGATGATGGCAATGAGCCACATCCAGAACACGGCACCTGCGCCGCCTGCAATGATAGCACCCGTTACGCCGACCACGTTGCCGGTTCCGACACGGGAGGCGGTGGAGACCATAAGCGCTTGAAAAGAGGAAATGGATTCTCTGTCCTCCCTTTTTTCCGCGATGACGCGAATCGATTCTCCAAACAGGCGGAACTGGATAAAGCCTGTTTTTATGGTGAAATAAAGACCTGCTGCGATGAGCAGGGCAATCAAAATATAGCTATACAAAAAGCTGCTGATTAAGCTGATAATATTTGCAAATGCTTCCATAGAATACTCCTTTCAAAAAAATACTCCTACTATATTAAAGGAAAGAAGGCGTTTCGTCAAATAAGTATGAAAAAAAGAACAGAGCCGGAGAGGAGGTGGGGTTAATATCTCTGAAAGCGGGTGATTTTATTCATTTGCATACGAAATGTTTTTGTGATACGGAAAAATGTTTGCAGAAAAAAGACAAAAACTATTGACAAGCAAAATTTTCCTGTTAAAATCTTTATTATCACGAAAAAATAGTGACGAAGGTTTTAAAGGTAAATTGTGTACGGAGGATACAAAATATGGAGCAAGCAGTTAGAAAAATCGCCTTACTGGGCATGGGCACTGTTGGCGGTGGCGTATATGAAATTATTGAAAGACAGAAAGAGGAAATGCCCTTTAAAATTGGGGCGGCACTGGAGGTTGTGAAGGTTCTGGTGCGGAATAAGGCAAAATATGCGGACAGGATACCTGCCGAAAAGCTGACGGATGTCTGGGAGGATGTTATCGGCGATGACAGCATTGACATTGTGGTTGAGGTGATGGGCGGTATTGAGCCTGCGCGTACATACATTAAGGCGGCATTGGAAAAGGGCAAGCATGTTGTGACAGCCAATAAGGACCTGATGGCAATGCACGGACATGAGCTGCTGGAGCTGGCAGGAGAGCACCACTGCGATTTGCTGTTTGAAGCGGCAGTGGCAGGCGGAATTCCCATTATTCGCCCGCTGAAGCAGTGCCTGGCAGGCAATAATATTACAGAAATCATGGGTATTATCAACGGGACAACAAACTTCATTCTGACAAAGATGAAGGAGGATGGCATGGACTTCGGCGAGGCTTTGCAGCTGGCAACGGATTTAGGCTATGCCGAGGCAGACCCTACGGCGGATATTGAGGGCTACGATGCCGGCAGAAAGCTTGCTATTATGGCCTCTATCGCGTTCCATACATCGGTTACCTTTGATGATGTTTTTACGGAAGGGATTACGAAAATTACAGCGAAGGATATGCGCTATGCAAAGGAAATGGGCTGCAGCATCAAGCTTCTGGGGATTGCGAAGAATACGGAAACAGGCATTGAGGTAAAGGTGCATCCGACCATGATTCCTGAGAACCACCCCTTGGCAGCGGTCAACGATTCCTTTAATGCCGTATTTGTGCATGGGGATGCGGTGGATGATGCGATGTTTTACGGACGCGGTGCAGGAGCCTTGCCGACCGGCAGTGCCGTTGTGGGCGATATTATGGATGTGGCGCGCAACATGCTGTTCAACTGCAACGGACGCATTGGGTGCAGCTGCTACAAGAACCTGCCAATCAAGCGGATTGGCGATACAACCAGCAGATATTACATCCGCATGAGACTGGAGGACAGAGCAGGTACATTGGCGGCAATGGCAGGTGTTTTTGCGGAAAATGATGCGAGCATTGCGATTCTTTTGCAGAAGGAAACGATTGAAAACGATGCGGAAATCGTTGTGGTAACACATGAGGTGGCGGAAAAGAAATTCATGGATGCCATCAAGAAATTCTCCTCTATGGAAATGGTAAAGGAAATTTCTTCCATTATTCGCGTGTATGCACTTGGAAACATATAATTTTTAGAAAAGACAGACAAATAGTCTGTCTTTTTCTGCCTGAATTTGTTAAGAATGATGAATGGCATTTCTTTTCTTGGGATGTTATGATATAACCTGTGAAGAAAAGAGGGGGAAAAAGAAACATGAAGTATTTTACAAAAGAATGGTACGAAGCGTGTCAGGCTGCCGATTGGTGTTTGAATATGGCAGTTTCCAAGAATGCGGAGGAATTTTCCGAGGAATACTATAAGGATTTGTATACACGCCGCCGCCGTGCCTTTGTGAAACAGATGAAGGAAGAAGAAGGAGAAGCCTTTGACAAAATTGCGGCTGAGGTTGCGTTTATGAAGCATCATGAGGAAACCGTAAAGCGCATGGAGAGGATTCTGCCCATCGAAATTAAGGCTGCGGTTGCGGATATGCGCGTGCTGGCACTGGACATTGCGACAAAAGAGGTGCGCCATCAGCTGAAAGCATGGTGCGAGGAGCAGAAAAAGCTTGCAGACGCAAAGGAGGCAGAATATGCCGCAGACAGCACGAAGGAGAGCAGTGAGACCTTCGCAGGCTGCGAGCTGACGGGGGTGGAAATGAAGGAAACGACATTGACGCTGACGCTGAAGGGCAATGTGAAAAAGGCTGTTTTTAAAAATTATAAAATTCTGAAGCAGGAAGGCTATCTTCTGGGGGCAAAATGGCTGAAAGAGGAGGCTTATGCTGCGGAGGGCGGCAAGGAATACCATATCTTGCTCAGAAAAAGCAACGGTACACTTGGGTATCTGACGATTTTTGCGGAGCAGCTTACAATTTTAAAATAAAGACAGAAAAAGGCGGACTGACTGTCCGCCTTATTTTTATTCGTTCATAACGAATGCAATCATTTCCATATCTTCATCGGTATTGTTTTCCATGGCATGCCATTGACCAACCTTGATGGAGCAGACATCTCCGGGATGTACCTCTGTTTTTGTGCCGTCGTTATCCACGAAGGTACCAACACCCTTGAGGATGTAATAGGGCTCTGTATTGCCGACGTGCTGATGCCAGCCAATGGAGCTGTGAGGCTTTACGATGACGCGGGCGAACATGGTGCCATGCCCCATCAGATCCTCGCCTTCCAGAATGTGATGGATTTCTACACTGCCCTTGCCATCTCTCAGACCTTCTACGGTAACAACTCTCTCTTTTTTAATCATGATGATTCTCCTCTCTTTTCATAAAGCTTTCGGCGGCGGCAACGCCCGATAAATCAAAGGTTGGGGTATATTCCCCGGTTGCCGAAGAGCGTTTTTGCATAAAACCGTTTTTTAAGCCGATTTCAAAAAAATAATCAATTACCTTTTCATATTCAAAGGTAGTCAGTTTGCGGGAAAGTGCCTTGATTTCCTTTGCACGATACAGGGGCGTATACTGGCTCATGAGAGAAACAAGAGTTTCTTCGCCGAGGGATGCCCGCACCCAGTCGAGAATTCGCATGCTGTCGCGATATTGCCCGGGCAATATCAGATGACGCAGAAGCAGCCCCTTTTGCAGGAGACCCTCTGCATCAAAAACATCCTGCGGCATCTGCCTGCGCATTTCCAGAATGGCAGCTGCGGCGGTTTCCCTGTAGTGCGGCGCATGGGAATAGGAAACGCCGAGGTCATTGTTCCAATATTTAAAATCGGGCAGATAGATATCCACCAAGCCATCCAGCATGCGTAAGCCTGTCAGGGATTCGTAGCCGTTGGAATTATAGACAACGGGAATCCGCAGACCCTGCGCCCTTGCCGATTCCAAAGCCTTTGCCACCTGCGGAATAAACTGCACCGCGGAAACCAGATTGATATTATGAAAGCCTCTTTCCTGCTGTTCCAGAAAAATCTCCGCCAGACGGAGGATGCTGACTTCTTGCCCGAAGCCCTCCTGACTGATGGTATGATTCTGGCAGAAGACACAGCCTAGATTGCAATGGCTGAAAAAGATTGTGCCGGAGCCTTTTGTGCCGCTGATGGGCGGTTCTTCCCACAGATGTCCGCTGACAAGAGCAACCTTCGGCAGGAGGGGGGCATGACACCACCCTGCTTTGCCTGCGGTGCGGTTAATGCCGCAGCCTCTGGGGCAGATTTCGCAATGGGATAACGCGGTTTTCATTTTTTCCATAGCAAGTACACCTCTGTCTTTCTTATTGTGATTGTATCATAGGGGAACGGAAAAAGACAACTGTTTTTCGACAGAAGAACGAAAGAGATGTTTTTTGAGAACGACATTGCCAGAGATTCCCCTTTGCTTTTTCGACAAAAAGATGCTATTCTATGGTCTGTAACAGGTGATAGGAGATAAACAGAAGTGAAGGAGCATGGGGAGGAAACGAGCATGAGAGAATATCAGACAGGCATGAGAGAAGAACGGGTTCTTTCTAAGGTTGTTTGCAATGGCTGCGGCAGGGAAATCCCCTTGAGGGGGGCGGACTATTTCCATGCGGAAAAAACATGGGGATATTTTTCCGAGCAGGATGGCAGGCAGGATGCCTTTGACCTTTGTGAGGAATGTTATCGGAAAATGACGGAAGGGTTTCGGATTAAAATAGAAGAAAAATAGCAACAGCAGATTTTGGCGTTCATCGGAGGGATGGACGCTTTTTTGTTTGGAGAAAGGATTTATCTGCTGCGGAAGAATCTTTCAGAATGGACGGAGACAGCCTGTGACGAGGAATGTCAAATTTGCAGAGATGGGACAGTTGAGGTAGTGGATGCGCCGGAATATCACAATACGTGAAGTAATATGGAAAATAAAGTTCGATTTGTGATACTGCCAAAACTGTTTGACTATAGTTATAGACAATGCTATAATCTGACTATAACTATAGTCAAAATGATGCGGAAAATAGAAAAGAGATGTTTATATGCAGTTTTATGATTCGGAGATAAAGGTTTTGAATATCCTCTGGAGATACGGAGAGCTTGCGGCAGGAGAGGTTGCAAAAATTCTGGGGGAGGAGGAAGGCTGGAAAAGGACAACTACCTATACTATGCTGCAGAAGTGTATTGATAAGGGATATGTAAGGAGAAGCGAGAAGGGCTTTCGCTGCAGGGCAACGATGACGAGAGAAGAAGCGCAGATGAGCAGTGTATCGGAACAGATTGAAAAATCCTATTCTTCAAAGACAGCTTTTTTCAAAGCGTATTTAAGCAAGGAAAATTTATCCGAGCAGGAGATTCAGGAATTATTTCAGATTGTGGATGATCTGAAGAAATAAAGGGGGGGCAGCATGAATTTTCTTTACATGAGCTTTTCTGCAGGCTGTATTGTATTGTTTACGGTTCTTTTGCGGACACTTTTCAAGAAAAAATTGCCCATAGAGCTTTTCTGTGGCTTATGGTGGCTGGCAATGCTGCGGGCATTGATTCCGTTTTCGATTCCGTCTGTTTACAGCGTTTATAATGCGAAAATAGGTATCGGAGGATGGTTTGAGAAAAGTCTTGATTTTACACTTTCGGAGAGAATCTTTGCAGAACGGGCGGAAGCTGTTGTTTCTGTTATATGTATGATACTCATTTTTTCTGTAGCGGTTTTTTCTGCTAGATATTTTATAAGGGTACATAGGTGCTGTAGTAATATTGCGGAAAATGCCGCCCTTGTGCAGAGCGCGAAGATAAGGTCTGCGCTGAAAGGCTTGAAATTGCCGATGAACGGAATCAGAATAAAGACCTCGGATTTTGTGGACAGCCCTGTATCCTATGGATTTTTTCAGCCGGTTATTATTCTGCCGAAAAATTTAGCGACGGAGGACAAGGAAGCGCTACAGTGTATTCTGCTGCATGAGGGGATACATATCAGGTATCTGCATTATATATGGAAAATCGCAGCGGTGATTGTTGTTTGTATCCATTGGTTTAACCCATGTATGTGGCTGCTTTATTGGTATCTGGAGAGAGATACGGAGATTTTCTGTGACAAGAAGGCTATCGAGCTTCTGCATGAGGATAAAAAGGAGTTGTATGCAAAAACGCTTATCAATATGGCGATTAAACAGAGGGAGCGCGTTGCTTTCGGCAATCATTTTGTGCAGAAGGGCATGCTGAAGGAAAGAATCCTGATGATTATGCATTGGAAAAGAAATTCCTTGGGACTGCTCCTGATTTCCCTGTTTCTTTTTGTGGGGACAGCAACAGCTTTTGCGACAACAGATATTTCTGTTGCAATGAATGAGGAAAACAATAACCGGATACAGGTTATGGATGTGTCGGAGGAAAAGGTCTGTTTCGTAGGTGATGAAGAAATAGATATGGCGTTATCCTATGAGGAGCTGAAACCGTATCTGTATTCGGGGGATGCGGAAGGAACAGAAAAATCGGTAGCTATCAGGGAATATAAATATACGTCGCAAACGTCTGCACCTGCCGTAATTCATGTATCTATGGAGAAAGACGGAGAAATTTACACAGGGATACTCACATTTTCTCATGGGGAAAAAACGGCAGGCAGAACCTATGTGGGGTATTATTGCGGTTCCTTACGGCAATAGGGTATCTGTAAAAAAGTACGGGTGGAATTTTTGTCAGATTACCGAAAAATGATGTCAAACAAGCGACGAAATCGAGAAAGAATTGTGAAGGATTGCAGATTGACACGAAAAAACGCAGATTATATAATAAAAAAATACAGTATAAAAAAATACAGTAGAAAAAGACGAAAAAGGGTGAAGCGAAGTGAAGGTACAAAAGAATTATTTATCTCCAAAGGAATATGAAATTATGACGATTTTCTGGAGCATGGACAAGCCGCTGACGGCATCGGAAATCCTACAGCACAGAAAAGAGGGCACATGGGCGGCGAATTCCATTCATCCTCTGCTGAATAAGCTGTTGGAGAACGGGTATATTGCGGTCTGCGGTTCGCAGAGGGTGGCGAAGGTGAACAGCCGTTTATATGAGGCGAAGGTGAGCCTTTCCGATTACATCACGAATCAGGTTTCGGAGGTTTTTGAAAATGAGACGAATAAGTTCAATGTTTCCTCCTTTTTATCTGGACTGATGGGCGGCGATCAGGAAAAGGATGAGGAAATTATTTCCGAATTGGAAAACTGGTTGGACGATTACAGCAAAAAGAGTGTATAAATAGGTGAGACGTATGATTTTCGTTACGAGATATTCATTTATTACGGCAATCCTGCTGAGCAATCTGTTTTTTCTGCTTTTTGTATGCTTATCCGGCAGTGATAGGATACTGCGGCGGATTCCGTTAAGGGTATTTGCGGTGCTGGGGGCGGCGTTGCTGGTGAAGATTCTATTCCCGATAGAGGTGGAAAGCACAATAGAAATCAGTTCCTTTCAGATTTATCCTGCGATTATCGCGTTTCTGGGAAAAAAGCTGTTTACGATTGGCGGCTTTGTGGTGCAGGTGCGGTGGCTGCTGCTTGCGGTCTGGATGACGGGGACGGTCTGCATTGCGTGGAGCAGGATTCATTTTTACCGACAGCTGGTTCGGAGGTTCGGGCATCTGCTGAGCATCTGCGACGAGAGATTTCTGGAGATTCTGGAAGAGGTCAAGCAGGAGAACGGGTATCGGTTTGAAACAACGGTGATTGTGGATAAAAATATCCGAACGATACTGGAATACGGCTATTTCCGACAGATTATCTTCCTGCCGAAGGCGGCATATTCTGAGGACGAACTGCGGTACATATTCCTGCACGAACTGGAGCATTTCGCAAATAAGACAAACTGGATGAAGCTGATTGTTATGGTATTGGAGTGCATTTTCTGGTGGAATCCATTGGTGTATCTGTTCAGAGATGCCTGCGCGCAGCTGCTTGAGGTATACTGCGACTCCTGCGTGAGCAGAAAGCTGAACAAACAGGAGAAGGTTGCCTATCTGGGGTGTCTGCTGCAGGAAATGAAACGGGAGCGCGCTGTCTGCCGTAGCTACCCGTTCGGCAGTCAGTTTTTCCGACGGGCGAATCTGAAACAGCGGTTTGCGGTGATGATGCAGTTTGAAAGGGACAGAAAAATTGAAAAATGTATTTATTTTATGATTTTTGCACTGCTTTTCCTTTCTTATAGTATCGTGCTGCAGCCGGAATATAGACCGCCGGGGCTGAATTTTGATTATATCTATACAACAGATTATATCATAAAGCATGGAGAAGATGGCGTATACACGCTTTATATAGAGGATGAACCGGAAATGATATTTATGTCTGTAGAGGAAATCGAACATCTGGGACTGCATTACGATTTGCAGAATGACGAGAAATGAGAAACGATAACGGAGGTGGAACCACATGAACAGGAATCGAATCATCAAGGTTATTTTAGGTGTGCTGACGGTGCTTTCGGTTGTATGGTTTTGCGTGCTATCTTATCAGGACGGCTATGCGCGGGACTATGGCATTTATCGGAGCCGGACATTGCTGCTTATGGCGGTGGTTTTGCTGCTCTGCTGTGTGATATTGTTTTTCTATGGCAGCTTTTTCTGCAAAAAGGGAATCGGAAAGGTGCAAATCTGCAATTTCGTTTTTCTGATTCTGGCAGTTGCGAGTCTGGGGCTGTGGGGGAACAGTGCCGCGACAAAGGATGAGGATGCCGAAGCGAAGGCGGTTCTGGAAGAGTATATCAAAGAGGAAATGGACGGCAAGGTGCTATTTCTGAATCTGACGGAAGTGCCGCGGTCATTTTATCAGAATCCTTCTGCGGATGCGCCTTATTATGATGCGCAGGATTATGACTGGCGTTACTATAATGTGAGCTTCTATTATGAGGATCAGCAGGATAAAGAGGCTTCGGGGGATTATCATTGGAATGCTTATATGGTGAAGGAGGATGCAGAAGCGGCATGGAAGGTGGTGTCACTGGGGGAATCGTAAGCGTGGACAGGTGAGAAATGCTATATAAAAATGGAGGGAATGCAGATGAAAAAACAGATTGGTTTGTTTCTTGGAGTTTTACTGCTGATTGGTGCAACGGGGTGCGGAAAGGAACCGCAGAAGCAGGACATGACTGGGGCATACAATGTATATGAAGGCTATCTGACGGTTAAGGATAATCAGCTGATTGTTGATGAGATTAAGTATATTGATTTAGCAGATAAGTATTGGATAGATTCTTTAAACTTAACAGAGGAAGATATGCTGAATGGATACTATATCTATAATCCTTCGGATGAGAAACTCACATTCACATTAAATGACGAAACAAGATACGATTTTTATGATACAGGTGCTTTATTTATTTCGGAAGATAATGAAACCCGTATGTATACAACACAAGAGGTATCTGAGCTTCTGGAGAAATTTGATGCGGAAAATGGAGAGCTTGGGAAAACACCTTTTGAAATACAGGTGCTTGAAGATGGCAGGGTGATTTCTATCAGAGAGATTTTTATCAATTAAAACGATGATTGAAATTGCATGAGGTAAATTCTGATAAAGAAAAAGGGGACAGGGATATGAAGAAAAGAAAAATGATTCTGAGCGTGATGCTTCTATTATCTATCACAACGGGCTGTGCGGCAGGAGAGGCGAAGGCGCTTTCCGACAGCAAAGGGCGCATGAGCCTTTCCCAGCAGATTGCGAAATGCAACAGCAAGGAAAGCGCGATTTCCATTGCGGAGAACGGCATAGAGAAGATTTTCGGGGCGAATAAATACGCTCTGGAGGGGGACGCATCCTATAATCAGGACAGCAGTATTCAGCCGGATGGCTGGTTTGTGCAGCTTTATGACGGGGCTTGGGATTATGCCGTCTGGATTACGGAGGACAAGAACCGCATCCACTTTGTCAGAGGCGGCGAGGCGCATCCGTTGGAGTTTATTTCCGCGCAGGAGATGAAGGAAATCATCGCGAGCGAGGAAATACTGGATTCTGCCAAGGCACTGATTACAGAGCAGCTGGGGGATGACAGGGAAATCAGAGATGCGTATTTTGATAATACGGAGGAAGGCGTACCGCATAATTCCGTGGATGTGACGCTTGTGATGGAGGATGGGCATATTTACATGCTGACGTTCTATAAGGATGGCACACTACGGTCTCTATTATATCTAGAATAAAAAAGGTGTTGGATTTATCCAACACCTTTTTTATGTACTTTAACGCCAGTTGAAGGTAGCCATGCCGTAGATATAGATGAAGGCAATCAGCCCCGGCAGGACGAAGCGGAAAATCGGCTTCATCCAAGGGCGCACCTTCAGACCCTTACCGCTATTTGCTTCTGCAAGGAAGTTATCCCAGCCCCAGCCGAACTTATTACAGCAGAAGAGAGCAAGCACCAGAGAGCCAAGCGGCAGAATATTATTGGAAACAAAGAAGTCCCAGAAATCCAGCCAGGTTGTACCTTCTGCGAAGGGTTGAAAATGAACGATGCTGAAGCCCAGTGCCGTTGTCAGCGCGAGCAGGAAGATGCCGATGCCGCAGATGACACTGCCCTTCGGGCGAGACCAGCCTGTCAGCTCACGAATCATGGCGAGGATATTTTCGCATACGCCGAGTACCGTGGACAATGCCGCGAATACCATGAACAGGAAGAACAGGGAGCCCCAGACACGACCGCCGGGCATGTTATTGAAAACAGCCGCCATGGTATCAAACAGCAGACTGGGCCCTGCGGTTACTTCAAGGTTATAGGTGAAGCAGGCAGGGAAGATGATTACGCCTGCGAGGAAGGCAACCAGAGAATCCAGAATGATGACATGAATTGCTTCGCCCATCAGGGAGCGTTCCTTGCCGATATAGCTGCCGAAAATTGCCATGCCGCCCATACCTGTGGACAGGGTGAAGAACGCCTGATTCATTGCACCAACCACAACGGAGCCTTTGATTTTGGAAAAATCGGGCTTGAGGTAGAAGCTCATCCCTTTGCCGGCACCGCCCAGAAGCAGGCTATGTACTGCCAGCGCGAGCATCAGCACCAGAAGGGCAGACATCATATATTTTGTGACACGTTCCAGACCGCCCTGCAAATTGAAGGAAAGAATAAAGAACGCAACAACCAATGTAATCAGCAGGAACAGCACATTGACCGATGGTGAGGATATCATGGCACCGAAGCCGAGGCTCGCATGGTTCCCGGTGAGGAATCGGAAGAAATAATAGATAATCCAACCGCTGACAACGGTGTAAAATGCCATCAGCGCGATATTCCCTGCCAGACAGAACCAGCCGAAGATGCCCCATTTCTGTCCGGGCTTTTCCAGCTTTTTATACATGAAAAGAGGGCTTGCCTGCGCTGCTCTCCCGATGGAAAATTCCAGAACAAGCGCGGGAATCCCCAGAAGAATCAGACAGAGAATATAGACCAGCATGAAGCTGCCGCCGCCATTTTGTCCACACATCCATGGAAATTTCCAGACATTCCCGCAGCCAATGGCACAGCCTGCGGAAAGCATGATGAAGCCCAAACGGCTTCCGAGTTGTTCACGTTTCACGAGAGAATACCCCTTTCCTTTACACGATCCTGTCTGCTTTGCAAAGAACAGGACATTTTTTGTTCTTGTTTTCATGAAAAATTGATAATACATCCATACGGAATATTATATAAAAAAACATAATATTTGTAAAATTGATTGTTTTGCTGTATACTAACGAAAAAATCGTTTGTATCAAAAGGGGTGTTACAATGAATACCAACAGCTTGAAAACGTTCATTGCCGTTTGTGAGCATGCGGGCTTTTCCGCGGCAGCAAAGGAATTGGGCTATACGCAGTCTACGGTTTCCTCGCAGATTAAGCAGCTGGAGGCAGAATTGCAGGTGCGGCTGTTTGACCGCTATTATCACAGAGTCAGCCTGACAGAGGAGGGGATTCTGGTCTTACAACAGGCGCGAAATATTCTCAATGCGCAGGAAAAAATGCTGGCATCCCTGAAATTCGGGGAACGGATTGAGGGGGAGATTCGCCTTGCGATGTCAAGCTCCATCTGCAATCGCTATTTTAAAGAGGATTTTTTGCAGTTTCGCCGCAAATATCCGGGGATACGGGCGGAAATCAAGGAGGGCGGCACGGAGCAGATGTTTGATATGCTGCGGAAAAATGAGGCGGATATTGTATTTACATTGGACAGGCATATTTATGATTCCGATTTTATCATCTGCGCGGAGCAGGAGGAGCAGGCGCACTTCATCGCGGCGACAGATCATCCCCTTGCGAAGCGGCGGCTGACGTTGCAGGAATTATGCGGAAATGAATTTGTGCTGACGGAGCGAAAAATGAGCTATCGTGCCATTCTGGATGAAGCACTTGCGTCCAAATCCATGGAAATTCGTCCGATTCTGGAAATTGGGAACCCGATTCAGATTTGCGAGTTGGTGAAAAAAAGCAATCTGCTCTCCTTTCTGCCGGATTTCGTTACGGAGGACTATGTGCGGACAGGGCAGGTGACACGATTGCCGGTGGAGGACTCCATGGAGACAGTTTGGACACAGCTTCTGATTCATAAAAATAAGTGGCGTTCCCCTGCCATTCACGCATTTCTTGATTTTTATAAGGATGTCATGCAAAAGAACAGCATTTTGACTGAAAAATAGCAGAATAGCGGAGAAATAAAGGTAGGAAAATCGAATTATCTGTGGTATAATGGCAAGAAAACTTTTGAAATGTTTTAAAATAAGAACAATACAAAAGAAAAAGGGGGAAAAACATGGCAGACAAAATCAAGGAATTATTGGAAAAAAACGGACAGATGATTATTGACGGATCGATGTCCACGGCGCTGGAGCAAATGGGCGCAAACCTGAACTGTAGCCTCTGGACGGCGCGCGCATTGGTGGATACACCGGAGCTGGTCAAAAAGGTACATACGGACTATTTCAAGGCGGGCGCGGATTGTGGCATTACCTGCAGCTATCAGGCAACGATTCCAGGCTTGATGGAAAACGGCTTTACCCATGACGAAGCGGCAGAAATTGTTGCGAACAGCGTAAAGCTGCTTTTAGAAGCGAGAGAGGAATGGTGGAACGCGGAGGGCAAGGCGCAGGGGCGTATGTATCCTCTTTGTCTGGCAGGCATCGGGCCTTACGGCGCATATCTTGCGGATGGTTCGGAATACCGCGGAAATTATGGCGTATCCGATGAAGCCCTGCGTACATTTCATAAGGAAAGAATGGAGATTCTCTGGAATGCGGGCGCAGATATTCTCCTGATTGAAACACAGCCCTCTCTGCGGGAGGCTTTGATTGAAGCGGAAATTGCAGAGGAGATGGGAGCGGATTACTGGATTAGCTTTTCCTGCAAGGACGGGCATCATATTCATGAGGGCAACACCATTGCGGAATGTGCGAGGGTGCTTTCCGAGAACCATCCCGGACTGAAAATGATTGGCGTGAACTGCTCCAAGCCGGAGCATATCGTAAGCCTGATTCGGGATATCAAGCAGGAAACGAATCTGCCTGTCGGCGTATATCCCAACAGCGGCGATATTTATGATCCCATCACAAAAACATGGGAAAAGGTCGGCGGTGGTGCGAGCTTTGAGGAAAATGCGCTTTCCTATTTTGAAGCAGGTGCAGATGCGGTCGGCGGCTGCTGTACCACAACCTGCACCCACATCGAACAGGTTGTAAAGGCGCGGGATGCGTTTCGCGCGAAGGCAGTATCAACAAAAGATAAAAATGAAAGATAACAGGAAGGAATTATAAATATGCAGTCAATTGTAGATTTTCTTTATATGGTGGATGACATGCTCTGGGGGACACCTATGGTTGTCATCGTTCTGGGTACGGGCATTTTCCTGTCCCTTCGGTTTGGCTTCAGCTATCAGCGGAAGCTGAAATTTAACATAAAAAATACCTTCGGCAATATGACCTCCGCAGGCGAGGGCGTGGGCACGGTATCGAGCTTCCGTGCGGCTTGTACGGGGCTTGCGAATACGGTCGGCACGGGGAATATCAGCGGCGTTGCAACGGCAATCGTAAGCGGCGGACCGGGCGCACTTGTTTGGATGTGGGTTTCTGCATTTTTCGGAATGTCTACAAAGGCATGCGAAATCATCCTTGGTCAGCGCTACAGAGAGCATTACAAAAACTCCATGGACGAATATGTCTGCGACCGTTCCTTCGTCATGAAAAACGCGTTTGGCTGGAAAAGAGGTGCCATTGTGCTTGCGGTTTTCGCCTTCGTGCTTGGCCCTTGGACCTGTTGTGTGCAGACAGAGGCAGTAACCAGCTCCATGCAGCAGGCCTTCGGCGTGACACCTCTCATCAGCGTGACAATCATCGGTGTTACCTGTATTGTTACGATTTTCGGCGGTCTGAAAAGAATTTCTGAGGTTATGAGCAAGGCGGTTCCTATTATGGCGGTGCTTTATATTCTGATGGGGCTTGGCGTAATCATTCTGAATATCAAGCAGGTTCCTGCGGCGGTTGCGCTTGTGTTTGAATCTGCATTTTCTCCTACGGCTGCTGTAGGCGGCTTTGCCGGTGCAACGGTAAGAGATGCGGTGAAATACGGCGTAGCGCGTGGGATTTATTCCAATGATGCAGGTACCGGTTACGGTATCATTGCGCATGCGCCGGCAATCACAGACCATCCTGTACGCCAGTCTGTATGGGGCTGGGGTGAAATCACACTGGATACGCTCATCATCTGCTCCATTACGGCGTTTACCATCATTATCACAGGCTCTTATTTCCAGAGTGATGCGACATCCGGCGCGTTGACAACGATTGCCTTCGGCATGGCGTATGGGCATATCGGCGCGAAGCTGACTGCGATTGCAATCGCTGTTTTCGCATGGACAACCATCATCGGGATGTACTATACCTGTGAAAAATCTGTAAACTATGCTTTTGGCGATACCGAAAGAAATAAAAAAGCAATACCGATTTATATTATTTACTATATGCTGCCCTGTGTGATTTTCTATAACATTGAGGCGGATGTGCTCTGGGCACTGACAGATATTCTTTCTGCCTGCTATGTAGCACTTACCATCTTCTTTATTTATGCAAAGCACAAGGTTATTTTTGCACTCTTTGATGATTTCTGGAAGAGATTCCTGCCTGCGAAGGAAAGAGGGGAAAATCCTCCTGTTGTTTCCTTCGACTGTGCACTGGAAGGAGAAGGTGCAAAAGCAACAAAATAATAGGATGAAATTTGGCGTGTTTGATACACGCCTTTTTCTATGCAAAAAGGATGCCTGCCATGGGAATTGCATGACAGACGAGGGGCGGAAAAAAGCCGAAGGAGGCACATTACAGGAGGGGAAAGCTGATGCGCGGGTTAGCCGCAAAAAAAGTCCCTGCCATGGCAGGGACAAAAATGTGTGGAATGGATGCTTTTTATGCGTCACAGTCCTCTCTGCTTCTGCGTGTATCGCAGTCATCACCGAAAACAGCGCCGAAGCCGCAGCAGGAACGGGGCTTTGCGGTGGGAGAAAAGAGGTCTAAGGGGAAACGGATATCCTCAAAGCCGTTGCAGGGGTCACTGTTTGTGGCATTTGCAGTACAGCGTTCGGGGATACATCTGCCCAAAGAATTTACCATGATATTGACCGTACGGAACAGCTTTACAATCGTAAACAGACCGATGGTTACATTAACTGCAATGGGTGCGCCGAGAGCAGCATCGCCGCTGCTTTGGGAGGAATCACAGTCGCAGCCGCAGGAATGGCAGGGGTTGCAGGAATGGCAGGGATTGCAGGTGTTGCAGCCGGGGAAACGCAGCTCTGCATTCAGCGCAACTGCTTTCCCCTCCGCAATGATGAACGGTCCGCCCTTGGATGCGGCATTCTCGAACTGATCGGTTACGGTGGTTACATCTGCCTCGGTAGAGCCGAAGAGCGTTACGCGCAAATGATGGCTGCTGGTGGCATCAATCGTCCCGATAAAACAGCCGTCGGCGCGGCGAAACTCCAGTGTATAATTGAATACATATTTCAGCTCGATATCCCAGCAGCCCTTTTGCAGCGGATTTGGCCGTTTCCGCAGAATTTCAATGCGGGTCAGGTCTAAATCGCGGATGGTCACATCGGCGGCGTTGCAGGGAGGAATGATGATATCACCCTCGCAGAGCATATCGTTGCAGCTGGGGGTTTCGCTCCTTGCGGCACGGGCGGGGCCCAGAATACTGCTGCCCAAACATTTCTGGATGCGGCACTGGTCGAAAATCTTCTGCACAATGATACAGGTTTCCTCGTTCCGTCCGTTGCTTTCGTTGCTGCCGTTTCCGCAGAAATTGCAGCTTCTTGCACTTAAATCAGCCTTGGAATCAAATTCAAAAGCGCCCATAAGACAGCCTCCTTTAAAGTTGTGGTTTCTTTTAACATAGTATGAAAGACGAAGGAAAGCGTGACCGCAGGCAGGAAAGAAGGATTGTTTTCTTGTGGCAACAATGCTATAATAAAATTTAATGAATCATATAAATTTCACTTAGAAGTGTGAGGAATCGAAATGAAACGATTGATGGATATTCATACCCACGCCGTTGCAAGCGGGCATGCCTACAGCACAGTGGATGAAAACTTGAGATGGGCGGCAGAGCAGGGCTTGCAGCTGGTCGCTTTGACAGACCATGCGCCTGCCATGAAGGATACCACCTGTCATGCCTATTTTGCAAATCTGCACGTTTTGCCCGAAATGCTGCATGGGGTGCGGCTGCTGAAGGGGATTGAACTGAATATTCTGGATTTTGACGGCACGATAGATATGGATGAAGCGGTTTTGCAGAGATTGGATCTTGCGATTGCAAGCCTGCACATGCCCTGCATTAAGCCCGGCACGAAAAAGGAGAATACACAGGCGTTTTTAAAGGTGATGGAAAATCCCTATGTGGACATCATCGGACACCCCGGAGACCCTCGCTATGCGGTGGATTATCGGGAGCTGTTCCGCATGGCGAAAGAAACAGGCACGCTTCTGGAAATCAACAACGCTTCTTTAACACCGGGCGGCTTTCGAGAGGGCAGCAGGGAGAATATTAAGAAAATCCTTCTGATGAGCATGGAGGAGGGTCAGCCTGTGGTTCTGGGCAGCGATGCGCATTTTTATCGGAATGTGGGGGATTTTTCCTATGCGGAGGATTTGCTGAAGGAGCTGCAATTTCCGGAGGAGCTGATTCTCAATAATACGCCGGAAAAATTTCTTGCAGGACTCAGACATGGCAGAAAATAAAAAATGTATGCGGAAAAGAACGTGGAAAATCTCTTTACTTTAATGCTTGAAAGTGTTACAATATTTTTAATGGAAATATGAAAAATAACAGGAGAAGGTGGCGTTCCGAATGAATAAAAAGATCAAAAATGAATTGACCGATAAATTGTTTGAGTGCATTCTCAGCATGGAAACCGTGGAAGAGTGCTATCAGCTCTTTGAAGACCTTTGTACCATCAACGAAATTCAGGCAATCGCGCAGAGAATGGAAGTGGCGGCAATGCTGGATGCCAAGCGGACCTATGTGGAAATTGCGGAAAAAACAGGCGCATCCACAGCAACCATCAGCCGTGTCAATCGTTGCCTGCATTACGGCACGGATGGCTATAAGCTGGCGATTGACCGTGTGAAGGCAAAAAAAGAAAAAGAAGATAACGAATAATCTTTTTGAATCAATTTATTTGAGAGAGATTATAGGGCTGGTTTGACAAGATGATTTTGCCAAATCAGCCTTTCTTATGTTGGCATCCTGCGAAAAAAGCGGAAACAGAAAAGAAATGGGAGAGAATGACATGATTGGATTTGATAAACTGAACGATATGCAGAAAAAAGCAGTTTTGCAGACAGAAGGGCCTGTGCTGATTCTGGCGGGGGCAGGCAGCGGCAAGACCGGTGCCTTGACGGTGCGGATTGCACATCTGCTGGAAACGGGTGTAAAGCCTTGGAATATTCTTGCGATTACCTTTACGAATAAGGCGGCGAAGGAAATGCGCGAGCGTGTGGAAAAGCTTGTGGGGGATACAGCAAGAGATATGTGGATCAGCACCTTCCATTCCACCTGTGTGCGGATTCTGCGCAGAGAAATTCAGCATCTGGATTATGAAAATCAGTTTTCTATCTATGACAGTGACGATCAGGAAAAAATCATGCGCGAAGCCTTCAAGCGGCTGAATATGAGCACAACGGATAAGTCCTTTTCCGTTAAGGGGGCAATGAGCATCATCAGCCATCTGAAGGAGGAAATGACAAGCTGGGAGGACTACGCGCAGCATGTGGATAAAAATGACCTGAAGGCAGTGCGTATCGCAAAGGTATATCAGACCTATCAGAAAATGCTTAAGGAAAACAACGCGCTGGATTTTGACGATCTGATTTATAAAACCGTTCTGCTGTTCCGTCAGTTTCCCGATGTTCTGGAAAAATATCAGGAAAGATTCCGCTATATTATGGTGGATGAATATCAGGATACAAATACAAGCCAGTATGAGCTGGTGGCAATGCTTGCGGCAAAATATAAAAATCTCTGCGTGGTCGGGGATGATGACCAGAGCATCTATGGCTGGCGTGGGGCAAATATCCGCAATATTCTGGATTTTGAAAAGGATTTTCCCGATACAACCGTAATTAAGCTGGAGCAGAATTACCGTTCCACGAAGAAAATTCTGGAGGCGGCAAATGCTGTCATCCATCATAACCAGACCAGAAAGGATAAGACGCTTTGGACAGAAAATGACAGCGGCAGTATCCTGCATATCTATAAGGCGGATAACGAATATGATGAATGCCGCTTTGTGGCAGAAAAAATTCTGGAGCTGGAAAAGCAGGGCAAGACCAGAAACCAGATGGCTGTTTTGTATCGCACCAATGCACAGAGCCGCGCGGTGGAGGATCAGATGGTGAAGCGCGGGATTCCCTATCGCCTGTTCGGCGGCGTGCGCTTCTATGAACGAAAGGAAATCCGAGATATTCTTTCTTATTTAAAGGTGCTTGCGAACCCTGCGGATACGATCGCTCTCAGAAGAATCATCAACGTACCCAAGCGCGGCATTGGAGAAACCTCTCTGGATAAGCTGGCTGCTTTTGCGGATGAAAACGGGCTTTCTCTTTACGGCGCACTGAGCCGTCTGGATGAAATTACTACGCTGAAAACAAGGGTGGCAAAATTCAAGGATTTCTATGGCCTGTTTGAACAGCTGCGCGCCGATGCGGATGGGCTTTCCGTTTCCGAATTGATTGACGCCATTGTGAAGCGGACGGGCTATTTACAGCTGCTGATGGCAGAGGGGACGGATGACGCGCTGAACCGTATCCAGAATATTGATGAATTTGTGAATAAAGCGGCGGAATATGATAAAGCTAACCCCGAAGGCAAGCTGGAAGGCTTTCTGGAGGAGGTTGCTCTCGTTGCGGATATTGACAGCTATGAGGAGGGAGAGGAAACCGTTGCCCTCATGACACTGCACAGCGCGAAGGGTCTGGAATTCCCCTATGTTTTCATCATCGGTATGGAGGAGGGAATTTTCCCCGGCTTCCGTGCGGTAATGTATGGCGGTGAAAAGGAAATTGAGGAGGAACGCAGACTTTGCTATGTGGGCATTACCCGTGCGAAGGAGGAGCTTTACCTGACGCACGCAAAAAGCCGCATGCAGCATGGGATTACGCAGTATAATCCGCCTTCTCGCTTCCTGAAGGAAATTCCTGCGGATTTGGTAGATATGCCGACCAGACAGATTTCCGATATGGCGAAAAAATATGATGCCATGACGCAGAATAAGCCTGCCCTCGGCAGAAAGAATGTGCTGCCCCCGACAGCAAAATTCGGCGGGGTCGGCATGAAAAAGGAAATGCCTGCGCCCAAGGATTTCAAGCTGAGCTACGGCGTGGGGGATAAGGTGCGTGCGCCGAAATACGGCATTGGCACAGTGGTTTCCATCAATAACGGCGGCGCAGATTTCGAGGTTACCGTTTCCTTTGGCGCAAAGGGGACGAAGAAATTCATGGCGCGCTTGTCGAAGCTGATTAAGGTAAGCGAATAAGCAGAGACGGTGAGGGATGCGATATGACAGAGAGAATAAAGCAACTGGTGGAGCAGTTGAACCGGGCGGCGAAGGCATATTATCAGGAGGACAGGGAAATTCTTTCCAATCAGGAATATGATGCGCTGTATGACGAATTGGCTGCACTGGAAAAGAAAACAGGCACGATTCTTGCGAACAGCCCCACGCAGAAGGTTGGCTATACGGTGTTGAGTAATCTGGTGAAGGTGGCGCACGAAAGCCCGATTCTTTCCTTGGATAAAACGAAGGAAACGGCGAAGCTTGTCAGCTTTCTGGGGGATAAAGCAGGGATTTTATCATGGAAGCTGGATGGACTGACGATTGTGCTGAAATATAATCATGGGAAGCTGGAGCAGGCAGTCACGCGCGGAAACGGCGAAATTGGCGAGGATGTGACGCATAACGCCCGTGTGTTCCGCAATGTGCCGCTTTCCATTCCCTTTCAGGGGGAGCTGGTGCTGCGCGGCGAGGGGGTCATTCCTTACAGTGAATTTTACCGCATCAATGAGGAGCTGGGCGAGGAGGAGCAGTATAAAAATCCCCGTAACCTTTGCAGCGGCACGGTGCGGCAGTTAAACAGCGAGATTGCCGCAAAGCGAAATGTGAAATTCATTGCCTTTACCTTGGTGCATGCCGCAGGCAGAACCCTTTCGGACAGCAAGGCGGAAAATATGACTTGGCTTGCCGAAATGGGCTTTGATGTGGTGGAGCACTGCATGGTGACGGCGGAAACGGTTGCCGCTGCGGTGGAGGAATTCCGCGATAAAATCGAGCAGAACGACATTGCCTCCGATGGACTGGTGCTGACCTTTGACAGCATTGCCTATAGCCAAAGCCTTGGCAGAACGGCAAAATTCCCCAAGGATTCCATTGCCTTCAAATGGGCGGACGAAATGGCGGAAACCACTCTGCGGCGGATTGAATGGAACACCTCTCGTACGGGGCTGATGAACCCTGTTGCGGTGTTTGACCCCGTGGAGCTGGAGGGCTCGACGGTGAGCCGTGCAAGCCTGCATAATGTCAGCATTTTGAAGGAATTGAGGCTGAGCATCGGGGATACGATTAAGGTCTATAAGGCGAATATGATTATTCCCCAGATTGCGGAAAATCTGACGGGAACGGTTTCCACGGCGGAAATTCCCAAGCATTGCTTTGTCTGCGGCGAGGAAACGGAAATCCGTAAGCTGCGTGACGGCGAAGCACTTTATTGCACTAATCCGAACTGCTCCGCGCAGCGGATACAGGCACTCAGCCATTTTGTTTCCAGAGATGCCATGAATATGGAAGGGCTTTCGGAGGAAACCCTGAAGAAGTTTCTGGAAAGGGGCTTTGTGGAAAATTATCCTGATTTGTTCCGCTTGGAAAAGCATCAGGCGGAAATTACAGCCATGGAGGGCTTTGGGGAGAAATCCTATCAGAATCTGATTGCATCTGTGGAAAAGGCGAAATCCGCCGAGCTGCCGAACTTCATCTATGCACTGGGCATCAACCATGTAGGGCTGCGAAATGCAAAGCTGCTTTGCAGGGAATTTGATTATGATTTGGAGAAAATCAAGGCGGCAACGGAAGACGCACTGGTGCAGGTGGAGGGCTTCGGCGAAATCATCGCACACAGCATTGCCTATTATTTCAGACAGGAAGCGCATCTGGCACTGCTTGCGGACGTTTTGCAGTATCTTTCCTTCCAAGCGGCAGAGCAGGCAGAGGCCGGCGAAAGCCCTCTGGCAGGGCTGACCTTTGTTGTGACGGGGGATTTGGAGCAATTCGCCAACAGAAAGGAATTGCAGGCACTCATTGAAAAGGGTGGCGGCAAGGTGACGGGCAGTGTCACCAAAAGGACGAATTTCCTTATCAATAATGATATTCATTCTGCATCCTCGAAGAATAAAAAGGCGGCAGAGCTGGGGATTCCCATTCTCAGTGAGCAGGATTTTATAGATAAATTTTTAAAATAATGAGATAGGATAAAAGGCGGCTTTTGGAGAAAAAGTCGCTTTTTGTCGTCATTTGTCACGAAATCCGGCTGTTTTTTTGTTTATTAAATCTATAGATTTTTTCTATTTATTTTGCTATACTCATTAAAAATACATTAGGATTGTAATAGCAGCGATAAGGATTCCTGATTTGCTGCTTTCTTATGCGCTTTTTTGCATGAGAATAGGAGGGAAGACAATGAATTTAAACCAGTTGTATTATTTTAAAACGCTGGCAGAATTGGAGCATTACACTAAGGCGGCGGAAAAGCTGAATATTTCTCAGCCGACGCTCAGCCACTCCATTTCTTCCATGGAAAAGGAACTGGGGGCAAATTTGTTTGAAAAGCAGGGCAGAAATGTTGTTTTGACAAAATATGGGCGGATTTATATGTTCTATGTGGAAAATGCCCTGACACAGCTTGAATTGGGGAAAAACCAGATTGAACGATTGGTTTCCGAGGGGGGCGGACACGTTGGACTGGCGTATATGACATCGGTCGGGACGAACTTTGTCCCCGGACTGATTGCAGGCTTTTTGGATGATCCGCAGAATAAGAATATTTCTTTTTCCTGCTATGAGGGCAACACGAAAACGCTGTTGTATAATCTGAAACGAGAAAAATATGATCTGGTTTTCTGCTCCATGGTGGAGGCGGAGAGCGATGTGGAATTTATTCCTGTTTTCGAGCAGAGCCTTGTGGTTATTTTGCCGGAGGGGCATCCCTTGGAGGATAGAAAGAAGGTAACGATTCAGGATATTTGCCCGTATCCTCTCATCAGCTATACGAAGGAAAGCGGCATGCGCCGTATCATTGATGATATGTTTACAAAGGCGCAGATTATGCCGAATATTCTTTGTCAGTTTGAAGATGTCAATTCTATGGCAGGTCTGGTTGAGAAGAATCAGGGGATTGCCATTGTAACGGATAGCCAAGCACTGCGTAACTATAACGTCACCAAGCTGGAGTTGGATACGCCATATTCCCGCAGAATGGTTTATATGGCGTATGTGCTGAATCGGTATCTGCCGCCTGCGGTGGAAAAATTCAAGGATTACACCATTCAGCGGACAAAGACAAAGAAATAAGCAAACAGGATTTAAGGGAAGGAAATAGAAATGCTGCAGGATTTAGAATACGGAAGATTAGAAAACGAGTTTCGCCATACGGCACCTGTTGCCACGGCGAAGGTGGTCTGCGCACAGGGCAGCCGGCTATTGGTGAGACGTAAGGAAGATGATACATTGGTTTTGCCGACCTATGCGGAGGTAATGGCATGGGCGAAGGAAAAAGGCTGGACGCATTGGTATGAAAACGAGGTACAGTATGTGTTCCGCATGCAGGAGGAGGATTACTTCATTTGGATGGGCGAAGCAGGTGCGCCTGCGGATACGTCCTTCTGCTATGAGCCTGCCATGACATTGCGTCAGGTAAAATCCAAAAATATCTGCTATGCCATGATGACGGCGTGGCATTTGTTTGACTGGTATCGCAGCAATCGTTTCTGCGGACGCTGCGGTGCGAAAACAAAGCATGACGAGAAGGAACGCATGATGCGCTGTCCGGAATGTAATAACATGATTTTTCCTAAAATTGCGCCCTCTGTCATTGTCGGCGTGACGCATGGGGATAGATTGCTTCTGAGCAAATATGCCAACCGCAGCTATACTCGATACGGCATGATTGCAGGCTTTACGGAGATTGGCGAGACGGTGGAAAAAACCGTGCAGAGGGAGGTTATGGAGGAAGTCGGTCTGAAGGTAAAAAATATTCGTTATTATAAAACACAGCCCTGGGGTGTAACGGGCGGCTTGCTGTTGGGGTATTTCTGCGATCTGGACGGAGAGGGTGAGGATATCACGCTAGACCGAGAGGAGCTGGCGATGGCTGAATTTTTTCCGAGAAATAACCTCCCTGCACACGATGACGGCATCAGCCTTACAAGAGAAATGATGCGCATGTTTGAGGAAGGCAGAGAGCCGAAATAACGAGGAGAAGGCCGAATGAACGAGAGGCTTAGGCACGAATCTGTTCTCCGGAAAGAAAACATTGGTCGAGGAAATGGGCTATGATGCCTTTGAGGAGCAGCTTGCCATGTCCTCGCGATATTACAAAAAGCACTTCTTTGAAGGCGAATAAGCAATCAAAAAGAGACTCTAAAAGGTGCGCCCAGATAAGAAACCTTGCATTCTGAAATGCTGAAAGCTACGGCTACTGCGTCAGTTCCCCTTGACAGCCTAAGTCAAAGGATGCCTGCGGGAAACTTCCTTGTATCCGCAGTCTTTCAGCTATTTCATTTTCTTCATGTTTTCTTATTGGGACACACCTAATGGAGTCTCTTTTTTCATGCTTTCGTTAATCTTCGTTATCGCCGTAGCGGGTATCCTCGTTAAAGTTAGGAATCATATCAATGCCGCGGTTTGCATCGCCGCCTGCGTTTTTGCCGAAGTGATAATCATTCCCCGGCAGGATAGCATTCAGCACAATGCCTGCGATTGCCGCAATGGCGAGGGAGGTCAGTGTGATATCTGTGTTGGCAACATTGAAGGTCAGTCCATCGGAGAAGCCCAGACCGCAGACAAAAATCACACCTGCGATAATCAGATTGCGAGATTTTGTGAAATCTACGCGGTTTTCTACTACGTTACGCACGCCGATTGCGGAAATCATACCATACAGCATGAAGCTGACACCGCCGATAATCGCAGAGGGCATAGAACCAATCACCTCTGCCATTTTGGGGATAAAGCTCAGGATGATGGCATAAACCGCAGCAATGCGGATGACCTTGGGGTCATGCACCTTACTCAGCTCCAGAACGCCTGTATTTTCGCCATAGGTGGTATTGGCTGGGCCGCCCACCAGTGCGGACAGGGAGGTTGCAAGCCCGTCCCCAATCAGGGTACGGTGCAGACCGGGGTCTTCAATCAGATTTTCACCGACCGTTGCGGAAATGGCGGACATGTCACCGATATGCTCCATCATGGATGCAAGCGCGATGGGTGCCATTACCAGAATGGCGGAGATGTTGAATTTGCACAGAGAAAATTCGGGCACGCCTACCATGGGGGCAGCCGTGATATTTGTAAAATTCAGAATTGCAGAGCCGTCTGCATTTGTCATACCCATTGCATTGAAAATCAGAGCCGCAATATAGGAAATGACAACGCCCATCAGGATAGGGATAATCTTAAACATGCCCTTGCCCCAGATATTGAAAACAACGATGGTTGCAAGCGCAATAAAGGCAAGCAGCCAGTTTGTGGAGGCATTGCTGACAGCGGAGCCTGCCAGACTCAGACCGATACAAATGATAATCGGGCCTGTTACAACAGGGGGAAGAAAACGCATAACCTTTTTTACACCGATTAGGCGAATGATGAGAGCAAGCACCAGATACAGAAGTCCTGCAACCAGAATTCCGCCGCAGGCATAGGAAAGCTTTTCGGCATTGGAAATATTGGCAAAAGCACCTGTGTTCAGCTTAGAGATGGTAGCAAAGCCGCCAAGGAATGCAAAGGACGAGCCGAGGAAGGCAGGAACCTTGCCCTTAGAGCAGAAATGAAACAGCAGTGTGCCGACACCGGCGCAGATAAGCGTAACCTGTACATGCAGAACGTCCTCGCCAAAGTAGCTGTTTACCAGAATGGGCACAAGAATTGTTGCACCGAACATGGCAAACATGTGCTGTAGACCTAAAAGTAACATTTTCGGAACGCCTAAGACCGAGGCGTTGCGGATGATTCCGTTGTTTTCGTTCATAAAAAACTTCCTCCTGTTATGATAATGGATGATAACAAAATAGATTGTCGTGGCAGATAAGCACTGTAAGCGGCTAATCCACGGACAAGCCGTGGGTATTATACCATGTTTGCAGAGGAAGAGAGCAGCTGCGAAGCAGATATTTTCTTCCGCAAGGCATGGTATGAGCAGGCTATGCCTGCGAATCGTAGAATTTGCTGTGAAAACAGCAGATAGACGCTGTAAGCGGCTAACCCACGGACAAGCCGTGGGTATTATACCATAGCTACAGGAGAAAGCACAATGTAAAATCAAACGATTTTTAGAAATTTCTGTCAGAATCAGTCTGTATGTGAGGCATCATAGTATGCCTGAATTTCTTCCGGCAGGCGATCCGGCAGCATTTCATGGATTCTGTCCTCATTGCCGTCCGCAAGAGCCGTTTCGTAATACCAGCATTTGAATTTCAGCATGGCGAGCGCCTTTTCCATGCGCTTGATTTCCTTTTCACATTCCAGCTTCTGCTTCTGAATCAATTCCAGACGCTTGGGATAGGTTTCACTGCCCTCGGTACACCATTGCATAAACTGCTTGATGTTTTTGATTTCCATGCCGGTTTTTTTCAGACATTCCACCAGCCGCAGGGCTTCCAGCTCCTTGGTGTCAAAATGGCGGATGCCGCCGCTGCGCTTGATTTCGGGGAAGAGCCCCTCCTTATCATAATAGCGCAGGGTGGAAACGGGTAATTGGAACAGTTCGGATACCTGACCGATGGTATACATAAGAATCGCCTTCTTTCATGAAAATAAAATTTAATATTTACCTAAAGTCAGGTTTAGGTGTTAAAGCAATCGTAGCATGGGAGCAGGGGACTGTCAAGCAGAGAAAATCGCAAAAAAACAGGCTCGGTTATGGATTGTCATAATCGAGCCTGTTTTTATAGGAGAAGGTTTTCCTTTTTCAGTATTTGTTGCTTTCGCTTTATGCGTTCATGGCATCGCAGATGCGCTTGCCCATTTCCTTTGTGCCGATTTTTTTGGTGCCTTCGCTGTAGATATCGGGGGTTCTGTAGCCTGCATCCAATACCTTTGTGACAGCATCCTCAATCGCCTGCGATTCTGCAACCAGACCGAAGGAGAATTTCAGCAGCATAGCGGCGGAAAGAATGGTTGCGATGGGGTTTGCCATATCCTTGCCTGCGATATCGGGGGCGGAGCCATGGATGGGTTCGTACATCCCGAATGCGCCATCCGCCAGACTTGCGGAGGGCAACATCCCGATAGAGCCGGTAATCTGGCTTGCTTCGTCGGAAATAATATCCCCGAAAATATTAGAGGTTACGATAACATCGAAATGCTTGGGATTTCTCACCAGCTGCATTGCGGCATTATCCACATACATGTGGTCCAATTCCACCTCAGGATAATCCTTTGCAACCTCTGTCACGGTTCTGCGCCACAGCTTACTGCTTTCCAGAACGTTTGCCTTATCAATGCTGGTAACGTGCTTATTGCGCTTCATAGCGGCTTCAAAGGCCTGTACGGCAATGCGTTTGATTTCAAATTCGCTATATGCTTCAACATCATACGCTTCTTCGCCGTGCTTGCCTTCACGATAGCCGCGCTCCCCGAAATAAATGCCGCCTGTCAGCTCTCTGACAACCAGAATATCCAGACTGTCGCCGATGATTTCCGGCTTGATGGGGCTTGCGTCGCTCAAAGCCTTATGGATGATGGCAGGGCGCAGGTTTGCATACAGCCCCAGACTGCTGCGCAGCTTCAGCAAAGCGCCTGCTTCGGGGCGGAGATTAGCAGGCAGATGATCCCATTTCGGACCGCCAACCGCACCCAAGAGAATGGCGTCACTGTTTTTGCAGGCCTCTAAGGTTTCCTCAGGCAGGGGCTCGCCATACGCATCATACGCACAGCCGCCTGCCAGCTTTTCATTGAATACAAAGTCATGACCGTATTTTTTGCCGACACATTCCAATACGCCCATGGCTTCAGTCACAACATCGGGGCCGATGCCGTCCCCCTTTAATACTGTAATATGATAAGAACCCATTTTCTTCACCTTAACCTTCGATTTTTTCCTTTGTATATGTTACCAGACCGCCCGCAGCCATAATCCTCTGCATGAATGCAGGGAACGGCTCAGCCTGATAGGTTTTGCCCTTTGTTTCGTTTGTAATCACGCCTGTGTTGAAATCAACAGATACGGTATCGCCTGCGTCAATATCATTTGCGGCTTCCTCACATTCCAGAATCGGCAAGCCGATATTGATAGCATTGCGGTAGAAAATTCTGGCGAAGGTGGAGGCAATGACACAGGAAATGCCTGCACATTTGATTGCCAGAGGGGCATGCTCACGAGAGGAGCCGCAGCCGAAATTCTTTGTGGCTACGATAATGTCGCCTTCCTTTACATTGTTTACGAAATCCGCATCAATATCAATCATGCAGTATTTTGCCAGCTCCTCGCCGCTGGATACGTTCAGATATCTTGCGGGGATGATAACGTCTGTATCGACGTTATCCCCGTATTTAAAGACTTTCCCTTTTGCTGTTTCCATTATTCCATCCCTCCTGCAATCTTTTCGGGGTCTGCAATATAGCCTGCGATGGCAGATGCTGCCGCAACTGCGGGGCTTGCCAGATACACTTCACTTTCTGTATGACCCATTCTGCCGACAAAGTTTCTGTTCGTTGTGGATACGCAGCGTTCGCCTGCTGCCAGAATCCCCATGTGCCCGCCAAGGCAGGGACCGCAGGTAGGGGTGCTGAAAATTGCGCCTGCTTTTACGATATCCTCTACATAGCCAAGACGGATGCAGTCCAGATAAATCTGCTGTGTGGCAGGGATAACGATGGTGCGCACCTTGGGGTGTACCTGTTTTCCTCTGAGAATTTCTGCCGCAATCTTCATATCGTTCAGTCTGCCGTTGGTGCAGGAGCCGATGACAACCTGGTCGATTGCGATTTCGCCTGCTTCGTCAATCGTTTTTGTGTTTTCGGGCAGATGAGGGAAGGCAACGGTTGGTCTCAATTTGCTTAAATCAATCGTATAAACCTCGTCATATTCCGCATCGGGGTCTGCCTCGTAAACCACAGGCTCTTTTGTGGAATGTTCCTTTACATATTCCATTGTTTTTTCATCCACGGGGAAGATGCCGTTTTTCGCACCGGCTTCAATCGCCATATTCGCCATGGAGAAGCGGTCATCCATCGTCAGATACTGAATTCCGTCACCGACAAATTCCATGCTGCGGTACAGTGCGCCGTCCACACCGATCATGCCAATGATGTGCAGAATGATATCCTTGCCGCTGACCCATTTTGCAGGCTTGCCTGTCAGCACGAATTTGATGGCACTGGGCACCTTGAACCATGCTTCGCCGGTTGCCATGCCGATTGCCATATCGGTGCTGCCGATGCCCGTGGAGAACGCACCCAATGCGCCGTAGGTACAGGTATGGGAATCCGCACCGATGATAACCTGACCGGGAACAACAATCCCTTTTTCGGGCAGAAGGGCGTGCTCAATGCCCATCTGTCCAACGTCGAAGAAGTTCTTCACTTCCATATTATAAGCAAAGGTACGGCAGGCCTTGCACTGCTCTGCCGCCTTGATGTCCTTGTTGGGGGTAAAGTGATCCAGAACGATAACCACCTTATCCTTATCAAAAACCTCCTTTGCGCCTGTTTTCTGAAATTCCTTCAAAGCAACGGCGGTTGTGATGTCGTTGCCCATAACAATATCCAATTTTGCCTGAATCAGCTGTCCGGCTTTTACGCTTGCTTCCCCCGCATGGGCTGCAAGAATCTTTTGTGTCATTGTCATTCCCATGATGCTATCCTCCAAAAATTTCTTTTGTACTCTCTTACTCTTTTCTTATCTGATAATCTTGTTTGTTGTGCTCACTACCGCACGCAGACCGGATTTTGTGATATTGCTGGATGTGCCTGCGCCGAAATATATGCCGCCTTCGTTATCGGCAATCTGGATGTAGGAGATTGCACGGGATTTTGTGCCGTGGGACATGGAATGTTCTCTGTAGTCCACAACCTCCATCACGATATGGAAGTAGTCCTCGATGGCATGGCAAAGAGCGGAAATAATGCCGTTGCCGGTGCCTTTCAATGTAAGGGGCTTGCCGTTGAAGTTACATTCTGCCTCAATGGCAACGTCCTCATGATTTTTCAGAACGATTTCCTTATATGTAACCAGCTCCAGAGGGGCTCTGCCGTCTACATAATGGTCGATGAATGCTTCGTAGATATCAGCAGGTGTCAGATCCTTATGCTGTCTGTCGCTCATGCTTGTGGTAACAGTGCTGAAATCCTGCTGGAAGGCCTTGGGCAGATACAGACCGAAATTCTGTTCCAGAACGAAGGCAACGCCGCCCTTGCCGCTCTGGCTGTTGATACGAACGATGGGGTCGTAGTTTCTGCCGACATCCATAGGGTCGATGGGCAGATAAGGAACCTCCCAGTGGTCGGGATGCTGCTTCATTGCTTCCATACCCTTTCTGATGGCATCCTGATGAGAACCGGAGAAGGCTGTATAAACCAGAGAGCCTGCATAGGGGTGTCTGGGGGAAATGCTCATTCTTGTGGATTCCTCGTAAATCTTTACGGCTTCATCAATATGGCTGAAATCCAGTTCGGGGTCAATGCCCTGAGAGAAGATGTTCATGGCTACATTCATGATGTCTGTGTTGCCGGTTCTTTCGCCGTTGCCGAACAGTGTGCCTTCCACACGGTCAGCCCCTGCCAGTATAGCCAGCTCGGTTGCTGCTACGGCTGTGCCGCGGTCGTTGTGTGCATGCAGGCTGACGTAAATGCTGTTTCTGTATTTCAGGTTTTCACAGCAGTATTCAATCTGGTCGGCGTAGATATTGGGTGTCGCCATTTCTACGGTAGAGGGCAGGTTGATGATTGCCTTGTGGTCGGGTGTGGGCTCCCAGACATCCAGAACCGCATTGCAGATTTCTACGGCAAAGGGCATTTCTGTGCCTGTGAAGCTTTCGGGAGAATATTCAAAGAAAAACTCCGTTTCGGGGATAGCTGCTGCTTCTTCCTTAATCTGCTTTGCGCCTGCAACTGCCAGATCAATGGTTTCCTGCATGGAATTGCCGAAAACAACATCTCTTTGCAGGGTGGAGGTGGAGTTATACAGATGTACGATTGCTTTTTTTGCACCCTTCAATGCTTCGAAGGTTTTATGGATGATGTGGGGTCTGCTCTGTGTCAGCACCTGTACGGTAACATCATCGGGAATCAGGTTGTTGTCAATCAGGCATCTTGCAAATTCAAATTCGGTATCGCTTGCCGCAGGGAAGCCGATTTCGATTTCCTTAAACCCTGTATCCACCAGAAACTGGAAGAATTTCAGTTTTTCGGGCAGGTTCATGGGGATTTCCAAGGACTGGTTGCCGTCTCTCATGTCAACGCTGCACCATACGGGTGCTTTTGTGATGGTGTTGCCTGGCCATTTGCGGTTGGGCATGTCCATTGTGGGGTAGGGTCTGTATTTTGTGTAGTTCATCATTGGTAGTTCCTCCTTAAAATTCTGCGTGTGTTTTTTGTTTGATTTTATCTTTGGTTCGTTTGTATGCGTGGTTAGAATGAGCGATGAGCAAAAGAAAAAGCCCTTCATCTCCCTCATTAAGAGACGAAAGACCAGAAATCTCCGCGGTACCACTCTTTTTTATTCCCGAAAAGGAATACACTTTCCCAGATACAGGCTGTAAGAACCAATATCCTGTCGGTATAACGGCCGACTCGCCGGTTGCGCCTACTTGTACTCAGTTCAGCGAACCACTCCGAGGCCAGTTCAAACATTCTTCCGTTATCTGCTCGCACCAGCCGCAGACTCTCTGAAAACATCCAAAGGTTTTACTACTCCTCTTCTCTGTGTTTGTTGTGTTGTATTGGAATGAATACAATTTAAACACCAAATTGCTTTTTTGTCAATACAAAATTTGAAAGTTTTTTGTATTCATATAAAAACAAGAAATCGGAATTTCCCCTGTAAGAAAGAAGAAAGTTGTGCTATAATGAAATGATAGCATACAAAAGAAGGAAACAGCTCCAAAAATCATGAGGAGGGATAGATATGAAGGGAAAAAAGAAAATTGCTTCGATTCTGGCGTGTGCCATGCTTTTGAGTGCGGCACCCGTAGAAGCAATGGCATATACAGTACCCGATACGGTGCGTGTCGGGCTGGAATCGGTTTGTAAAAACGTGGCATCCGCAAGCATCGGTGTGTGGGAATTGCAGATTGGCATGCAGAAGGGTGATGGCTTTCAAAGGGGCGGCGTGATTACCTCAAGCGGTCTGTTTACGGCAAGGCCTGCCGTGGGGGACTATATCGCAGTGGACAAAACGATGGACTGTGCGGACGCATTGGACATGGCAAATGACATGAAAAAAAGCGGATTGGACACCTATGCGGCGTACCTGAGCGGAGGGGACTGGACGGTCTATGTGAAGGATGCCTCTGTTTCCGCTGTGGAGGCTGCGGCAGATGAAAATGCAAGCCGCGTTTCCTTTGAGGGCGTTGCGATTACGGGCGGCGAAGCCCCTGTGCTTGTGCCGGAGAATGCCGTCATGATGGGCGGCAATGTGGCAGATACCTTTAAGCTCAACAGCATGCCCTACCGCGGAATGCTGACGTTTTCCGTGAATGGCAGCAGCATGACGGGCGTGAATATCATTGGCTTAGAGGAATATCTCTACGGCGTGGTGCCTTCCGAAATGCCGAAAAGCTATGACGCAGAAGCGCTGAAGGCGCAGGCGGTTGCGGCGCGCACCTATGCCATGACGAAGCTGGGCGCGCATACGGGCAGCGGCTATCAGCTCTGCGACACCACAGCCTGTCAGGTTTATAAGGGCTACAGCAATGAGTCGGATGCCACCACAGCGGCGGTAGATGCAACGGCAGGCGAGGTTGCCTGCTACAACGGCAGCCCGATTGAAGCGGTGTTCTCCGCATCTACAGGCGGCTATACCGAAAGCAGTGAAAACGTATGGAATGCGGCGGTACCGTATCTGCGTGCGGTTCCCGAACCGGGGGAATATGGCGATAACAGCTGGGCAAAGACTTTGACACTGGATGAGCTGACTGCGCTTTTGCAGGCGAAGGGTGAGAATATCGGCACAGCGAAGGATATTGTGATTACGAAGCTTTCCACAGGCGGGCGGGTGCAGGAGATGCAAATCGTCGGCACAAGCGGTACAAAAACGCTGACGAAGGAAGCCATTCGGACCTATTTTTCCTCTGCCTGCGGCACGCTGCCGAGCAAGATGTTTACGATTAACGGCAAGGGCGGCACGGTAACGGGCGGCACGAGCACAAGTGCGAAGGGCGGTCTGCTTTCTGCGGTGGCAAGGCAGGGCATTGTTGCAAAAACAGAGGGCGCGCTTTCCTATCTGAATGGGAAAAAGCTTTCCGTTGATGTGGATGCAGCACAGCCTGCGCAGAATACCGATAATGAAGCCTATACGGTTTACAACGTGAGCATCAGCACCGTTGCGAATGGAAAATTCGTATTTTCCGGCAGCGGCAGCGGTCATGGTGTCGGCTTGAGCCAGAAGGGCGCACAGGGCATGGCGCAGATGGGCTATGATTATAAGGAAATTTTGTGCCATTATTATACAGGCATTACGATTGAGGGCTGATATTATGAAGGAATTCAGAGCCTTCCTGCTTTCCCGAACAGGCTGGCAGGATGAAAACGGCAATACGGTTGTTTTTTCCGAAACGAACCTGACAGGGGAAACGGCAGGGGACGGGCTTTGGCTGTTTCTGGATGAGGGACTGCGCTGCGGCGGCATGCACCGCAGGATTGCGGCAAGCGAAGCGGCAGTCAGAGAGACACTCTGCGGTGTCGGGAAGGAGCGGCTTTGGGAGAAAATAGCAGCCGATTGGGCAAAGGAGGCATAAAAATGTTTTGTGAAAAGCTGACGGAGGAACAAATCAGAAAGGTGATGAATGTCATTTCCGATGACGGCGCACTGACGATTCTGAAAATCCGTACCTACGATAAAAGCTTTGAGGATGCGGTTGCGGTTTCCGCTGTGCCGGAGGTAACGGCGAAATTTCAGGAGGATATTGAAACCTATCAGCTGCATGATTATTTCATCAGAGGAAAGAATCGCGCAGGGGCAGGCTCCGATTATATTTACAGAAAAATGATGTATGAATGGTTCGGCGAGCCGTATGTTGTAAAATATCTGATGGAATATTAAGGGGGAACGGATATGTATGTAAAAAGACTCAAGGATGATGAAATTTTGCAGATTATGCGTGTCATTTCCGACCCCGACTGCGAAATTGTGAGCATTTTCCGCAAGGTGACAGACCCTGAGGTTGTTATCAATTCGCAGGATATGGAGGAACGCTATGTGCTGCATGATTATGATATAGAAGGGTTTGATTATCTGCCCGATGATTCCACGCGGATGTACCGTAAGGAAATGCTGAGGATTTTCGGCGAGAAATATGCGGCGGATTATATGTTGAGAAGATAAAGAGGAACAGAAATGAAAACAAGTGATTTTTACTTTGACCTGCCTGAAGAATTGATTGCGCAGGAGCCGCTTGCGGACAGAGCATCCAGCCGTCTGATGGTGGTGCATAAGGACAGCGGAAGGCGTGAGCATCGGCATTTTCGGGACATTAAAGAGTATCTGCGCGCAGGGGACTGTCTGGTTATCAACAATACCAAGGTTTTGCCTGCCAGATTATACGGCGAAAGAGTCGGCACAGGCGCGGCGATGGAGATTCTTTTGCTGGTGCGAAAGGACATGGATACATGGGAGGTTCTGGTGCGCCCGGGGAAAAAGGCACGCCCCGGTGACAGGATTTCCTTTGGCGGCGGCAAGCTGATTGCGGAGGTTTTAGAGGTCATCGAAGGCGGCAATCGTATTATCAAATTTGAATATGAGGGCGTGTTTGAAAATATTCTGGAGGAGCTGGGAGAAATGCCCCTGCCCCCCTACATTACGCATAAGCTGGAGGACAAAAACCGTTATCAGACGGTTTATGCGGAGCATGAGGGCTCTGCGGCGGCACCCACGGCAGGTCTGCATTTTACGCCGGAATTATTAAAGGAAATTGAAGACATGGGGGTAAGGATTGCCCATGTTACCCTGCATGTTGGTCTGGGCACCTTTCGCCCCGTGAAGGTGGAGGATGTGCTGGAGCATGAAATGCACTCTGAGTATTATGTGGTAGAGCCGGAGCAGGCGGCGATTATGAATGAAACGAAGAAAAACAGCGGCCGCATCATTGCCGTCGGCACAACAAGCACAAGAACACTGGAATCCGTAACGGATGAAAACGGCGTGATTCAGCCCAAAAACGGCTGGACGAAGATTTTCATTTATCCCGGATACACCTTCAAGGCGGTGGATTGCCTTGTGACAAATTTCCATCTGCCGGAATCTACGCTGATTATGCTGGTTTCTGCGCTGATGGGGAAGGAGCTTGTGATGGAAAGCTATGCCGAGGCGGTGCGAGAGCGGTATCGGTTCTTTAGCTTCGGGGATGCGTGTCTGTTTCTGGCAAAAGAAAAATAAGCAATAAAAAAGCCCTACTGTAAGCTTAGCTTACAGTAGGGCTTTTTCTTGCTTAGCCGATGCCACCGTTCAGTGCGCCGAGAATCAGCACCAGAACGCAGACGGGGCAGAGGACATATTTACAGAGTGGGTAGAACCAAGGGAACAGGGGCTTATCCCGTCCCTTATTGACCTCCGCTTCCACAAATTCACGCTTGCAGAACCAGAAGAACATGATTGCCGCCAGACCTGCGCCGAGGGGGCAGATATAAATGGACAGCACATCCATCCAACCGGAAACAATGCCTTGGATACAGATGGAAACAACGATGCCAATGATGCCGATGGTAAGGCAGGCAGGCACGCGGGCAAAGTTGAATTTTTCCTGTAGGGTTGCGATGGGCGTTTCATACAGATTGAGGAGAGAGGTCATCCCTGCGAACAGCACTGCCACAAAGAAAATGATGGCGAACAGAGAGCCGCCGGGCATGCTGTGGAACAGATTCGGCAGGAAGATGAACATCAGCCCCGGGCCGCCCTGATCCAGCTGAGAGCCTGTGGTTGCCATGGCAGGAATGATGACCAGTGCCGCAAGGCATGCCGCCAAGGTATCAAAGAAGGCAACGCGCGCCGCAGAGGCAGGAATATTTTCTTCATCGGAGAGATAGGAGCCATAGATGATGGTGCCGTTGCCTGCGATGGAGAGGGAGAAGAACGCCTGTCCGAGGGCATAAATCCATGTCATAGGGCTTTTCAGTGCGACAGGGTCTACGCGAAAGATGTAGCGATAGCCTGCCACTGCACCGGGCTGTAATGCAATATAGACAGCAAGCCCGACAAACAGCAGGAAAAACAGTGGCATCATGATTTTATTTGCTTTTTCGATGCCCTGCCCAATGCCCATCATCATAATTAGGATGCAGAGGAGCAGTGCCGCAATCTGCCACCCGTTATTGCCGAAGGCACTTGCCATGCCGCCGAATGCCGCCGCATAGGAATCAACATCCGCCGGGGCAAGGGTTGCGCCGGTAAATGTGCCGACGGCGTATTTCAAAATCCAGCCCATGACAACGGTGTAGCCGATTGCCATTGCCAATGCGCCGACCATGGGAATCAGCCCCAGTGCCTCCCCCAGCTTGCGCTTGCCGCGGCTTTCCAGAGCCATGCCGAAGGCATTGACAGGGCCGGAGCGTGCCGCACGCCCGAATGCCATTTCCCCGATGACACCTGTTGCACCAATCAGCACAACAAAGATAAAATAAGGAATCAGAAAGGAACCGCCGCCGTAAAGGGAGACCCTTGTCGGGAACATCCAGAGATTGCCCATGCCGACCGCGGAACCCACACAGGCAAGGATGAAGCCGAGTCTGTTGGTAAAAGAATCACGTTTTTTCATAAGTTTCTCCTTTATAAATGATAAATGCCTGTGTAGTATACCATTTTTTTCGGGAGAAGGACAGAATAAAACGGAAAATTGTACAGAATTGGATGATTTTTTTGAGGAACAGAGAGCAGATTCTTTTCCTTGAAATAAAGGAAAATCTACTATAAAATAGAAGGAGTGTTTAGGGAAAGTCGGTGAGAAAAATGGACTTATTTGAATATAACCGCAGCCTGCAGGGCGGCAAGGAGGCACCGCTTGCGGCAAGGATGCGCCCAAGCTGTCTGGAGGATTTTGTCGGGCAGGAGCATATTGTCGGGAAGGGCAAGCTGCTTTACAGAGCCATTCAGAGCGACAGGCTCAGCTCTGTTATTTTTTATGGCCCGCCGGGGACAGGCAAGACCACTCTGGCGAAAATCATTGCCAATACAACGAAAAGCAAATTCTGCCAGATTAACGCGACAACGGCAGGCATAAAGGAGATTAAGGAAACTGTGGAGGATGCCAAGGCGGCGCTTGGGATGTACGGCAAAAAGACGATTTTGTTTATTGACGAGATTCACAGGTTTAACAAAAGCCAGCAGGATGCGCTTCTGCCGCATGTGGAGGACGGGACGCTGATTCTGATTGGGGCGACAACGGAAAACCCTTATTTTGAGGTGAATAAGGCGTTGGTTTCCCGCTCGATTGTTTTTGAGCTGCGGCAGCTTGAGGACAAGGACATCAAAAGACTGTTGGAGCGGGCATTGACGGATGAGAAAAACGGCATGGGTATCTATCATGCGAGGATGGATGCGGACGCGATGGATTTTCTTGCAAATACGGCAAACGGGGACGCGAGAGCCGCGCTCAACGCTTTAGAACTGGCAGTGCTGACAACGGAGCCACAGGCGGACAAAACGATTCACATCACCTTGGAGGAGGCACAGGAGTGCATCCAGAAGCGCGCGCTGAATTATGATAAGGATGGGGACAACCATTATGATACGATTTCCGCGTTCATCAAGAGCATGCGCGGCTCTGACCCCGATGCGGCTTTGTATTATCTGGCGAAGATGATTTATGCAGGGGAAGACCCGAAATTTATTGCGCGGCGGGTTGTCATCTGTGCATCGGAGGATGTGGGCAATGCAGACCCGCATGCGTTGCAGGTAGCGGTTTCTGCCATGCAGGCGGTCAATTTTATCGGGATGCCGGAGGGGCGGATTCCCTTGGCGCAGGCGGTGACATACGTTGCCTGTGCGCCGAAAAGTAATGCCGCCTATCTTGGGATTGACAAGGCGCTGAGTGATGTACGCAATATTCGGATTCGTACCGTTCCACCGCATCTGAAGGACAGCCATTACAGCGGTGCGAAGGAGCTGGAGCATGGCGTAGGCTACAAATACGCACATGATTACCCTGGACATTATGTGAAGCAGCAATATCTGCCGGATGAATTGGTTGGCACGGTATATTATGCGATGACAGAGAATGGCGTGGAGCGGCGCATGAAGGAGCATCTGAGGCGGCTGAAGGGGGAGTAACAGGATTTTTCTTGGAAATTTCTTGACTTTCCGATTTGATATGTTAAAATAAATTTATTATGATTTGAATGACTGTGAAGATGAAAAGTACGCAGTGAACCATCTCCAGAGAGAGGGCTTTCGGGGAAACCTGAGCTGAAAGAGCCCTTAGCCTGTGAAGCTGCGGAAGTTCCCATCGGAGTCGGCTTTCTGAACAGAGCAGTAGGAAAGCCCGTTTCATGCTCGTTACGCATCAGAGTGCCTGTGATAGCAGGAATTTGGGTGGTACCGCGAGCCTTCGTCCCTTTGTGTGACGGAGGCTTTTTCTTTTTTGGGTGTGCCCCACCCCGTAAAAATCTGAAAAAACCTTGCAAAAGAGAGGAGAAAGCAAAAATGAAGGATAAGCTGAAACAAATCCAGCAAAAAGCGCTGAGCGCATTCCAGGATGCAAGAGAGATCAAGGATGTAGATGATTTAAAGGTGAAATTTCTGGGTAAGAAGGGCGAGCTGACTGCCATTCTGAAGGAAATGGGCAAGCTTTCCGCAGAGGAAAGACCTGTCATCGGGCAGATGGCGAATGAAGTAAGACAGAGCATTGAAAAAATGCTGGAGGAAAGCAAGAAACGTCTGGAGGCGGCAGAACTGGCGCACAGACTGGAGGCAGAAAAAATCGACGTAACCATGCCGGGGAAGGAAAGACCCGAAGGGCATAAGCACCCCATGAGCATTGTGATCGACGAAATCTGCGATATTTTCAAGGGCATGGGCTACGAGGTGGCAGACGGCCCTGAGGTGGAAAAGGACTACTATAACTTTGAGGCACTGAATATTCCTGCAAACCATCCTGCAAAGGATGAACAGGATACCTTCTATATCAATGGGGACATCCTGCTGCGTACACAGACCTCTCCCGTACAGGTGCGTACCATGGAGAAGGGCAAGCTGCCTATCCGTATGGTTTGCCCCGGTGCGGTATATCGTTCCGATGAGGTGGATGCAACCCATTCCCCTGTATTCCATCAGCTGGAAGGCATGGTGATTGATAAGAACGTAACCATGGGCGATTTGAAGGGTGCATTGGCAGTGTTTGCGAAGGAGCTGTTCGGTGAGGATACAAAGGTTCGTTTCCGCCCGCACCACTTCCCCTTCACAGAACCCAGTGCGGAAATGGACGTAACCTGCTTTGCCTGCGGCGGCGAGGGTTGCCGTGTGTGCAAGGGCGAGGGTTACATTGAGCTGCTGGGCTGCGGCATGGTTCACCCCAAGGTGCTGAAAATGAGCGGCATTGATCCTGAGGAATACAGCGGCTTTGCATTTGGTATGGGTCTGGAGCGTGTAGCTATGCAGAGATACGGCATTACAGACCTGCGCTTGCTGTTTGAAAACGATGCGAAATTCCTGAAGCAGTTCTAATAGACTGCAAAAGATTGCGGGGCGTTGATTCAAGCAGGCTTTGCTTCGCAAACCTTGCCCTTCGGGCAACCGCCGCATCTGTTCGGCGGTGCGTACCCACACCCCACGAGGTGATGAGAACAAAAACAGGATTCAAGTTGAATATATCTGTCTGCAAAGAGAGGAATCCCCTTGCAGGAGTCTGAGGACAGCGTCCTCGGAGAAAAAGAAAGGAGAGTTAATTTCATGGACGTACCTATGTCTTGGATGAAAGAATATGCACCCGTTACAGCGGATATCAAGGATTTTATTGAGGATATCACGTTGTCCGGTTCCAAAGTAGAGGGCTACACAACCGTAGCCGGCGAAATTAAAAACGTAGTGACAGGCTATATCAAGGAAATCGTAAAGCACCCCGATGCCGATAAGCTGGTGATCTGCACGATTGATGCAGGACAGGGCAGGGACTTAACGATTGTTACCGGCGCACCCAATGTGAGAGTGGGCGATTATGTACCTGTTGCGCTGAACAATTCTGTGATTGCAGGCGGCAAGGAAATCCACACAGGCGAGCTGCGTGGGGTTGTTTCCGAAGGGATGCTCTGCTCTGTGGAGGAGCTGGGCTGCGACAGACACGATTTCCCCGAAGCACCCGAATACGGCATTTATATCTTCCCCGAACCCGTAGAATTGGGTAAGGATATTGTAGAGGTGCTGGATTTGAAGGATGAAGTGGTGGAATACGAAATTACCTCCAACAGACCCGACTGCTTCTCTGTTCTGGGGATTGCAAGAGAGGCTGCCGCAACCTATGATATTCCCTTCCATTATCCCGAAATCAAGGTGGCAGAAAAGGCGGAGGGCAAGGCAGAGGATTTTGTAAAGGTAACGATTGAGAACCCTACCCTTTGCCCCAGATACGTTGCAAGAGTGGTAAAGAATGTAAAAATCGGGCCTTCTCCCAGATGGATGAGAAAAAGACTGCGCATGGCAGGTGTACGCCCCATCAACAATATCGTTGATATCACAAACTATGTGATGATTGAAATGGGACAGCCGATGCATGCATTCTCCATCGAAACCATCAAGGACAGCCATATTATTGTAAGAAACGCAAAAGAGGGCGAAACCATTACAACACTGGACGGACAGGTGAGAAGCCTTGACCCCTCCATGCTTGTGATTGCTGACCCCGAAAAGGCAGTTGCGATTGCAGGCGTAATGGGCGGCGAAAATTCCATGATTGTGGAAGGCTCTCAGGCGGTGCTGTTTGAATCCGCAAACTTTGACGGCCCGAACGTGCGTATCACAGCGAAAAAGGTTGGTCTGCGTACAGACGCATCCAGTAAGTTTGAAAAGGGACTTGACCCCAATCTGGCACTGGAGGCAGTGAACCGCGCGGTGCAGCTGGTGGAGCTTCTGGAGGCAGGTGAGGTTGTGCCCGGCGTTGTGGATGAATACCCCAACAAGAGAGAGCCTTGGCAGCTTTCCTACAACCCTGCATGGATTAACAAATTCCTTGGGACAAATATTTCCGAAGAAGAAATGCAGAAGATTTTTGAAAAAATCGAATTGAAGGTTGACCCTGTAAACCATATTGTAACGATTCCTACCTTCCGTCCCGATTTGGAGGCACAGGCAGACCTGGCAGAGGAAATTGCACGCTTCTACGGCTACAATAAGATTGAAGCAACACTGGCTTCCGGCACACCTACGGTTGGCAAGAGAACCTATGCGCAGAGCATTACTGCACTGGTGAAGGATACTGTGATTGCAAACGGTCTGTGCGAGGCAATGACATATAGCTTTGAAAGCCCGAAGGTGTTTGACAAGCTGCTGATTCCTGCGGACAGCGACTTGAGAAAGGCCATTGTGATTTCTAACCCTCTGGGTGAGGATTTCTCCATTATGAGAACGGTTTCCTTCAATGGTATCCTCACTTCCTTGGCAACAAACTACAACAGAAGAAACGAAAGCGCAGGCTTGTTTGAGGTGGCGAAGGTTTATATTCCCAAGGCACTGCCTTTGACAGAACTGCCTCACGAAATTCCCACACTGACCATGGGGATGTACGGCAATATGGATTTCTATGATTTGAAGGGGATTGTGGAGCATCTGATGCACGTTCTTGGCATGAGCAAGGTGGCAGAATATGTGACAGAAAAGGCACTGCCTTGGATGCACCCCGGCAGAACGGCTTCTGTGATCGTAAACGGCGAAAGCATTGGTTATTTGGGTGAAGTGCATCCTGCGGTGCTGAAAAACTACGGCATTGGTACAAGAGCATATCTGGCTGTTCTGGATATGGAAAAGGTAATTGCGAATGCAAACAGAGATGTGGTTTATCAGGCATTGCCGAAATTCCCCGCACTGACAAGAGATATTGCGATGCTGGTGAAGGAAGATGTAACCGTGAAGGAAATTGCGGATATCATCAAGAAAAACGGCGGCGCATATCTGGAGGAGGCAAAGCTGTTTGACGTATATCAGGGGGCACAGATTGAAGCAGGCTATAAATCTGTGGCATATTCCATCACCTTCCGCAGTGCGGAAAAGACACTGGCAGATGCCGATATTGCAGATGCAATGGATAAGATTTTGAAGGGCTTGGCAGAGGAGCTGGGCGCACAGCTGAGAGATAAATAAGGAATCGGGATTTCCGAGAGAAAGAACCGCCGCACCTAAAGGTGCTGTGGCGGTTTTTTGATGAGAGGAACGGCGTAGGTGCGCCTAAAGAGGTTTTTAGAAGAATCTATTTAAAAAATATTGTAAATATTATTACAACTAATATTGACAAAGTGAGATACTAATGATAGAATAGGGATAGAGGTGGTAGATATGAAGCGAATGATAACGAAATGCCCCGGATGTCAGGGAACGCTGCATATTGCAAAGCTGCAATGCCCTGATTGTGGTATGGAATTAAAAAATGATTTTTCATTGAGCCGTTTCGACCGGTTGGATGATGCACAGTATGAATTTCTTCTGACATTTTTGAAAAGCAGAGGGAGTTTGAAGGAAGTGCAGGCAGAATTACAGCTTTCTTATCCTGCGGCGAAAAAGAAACTGGAAGAATTATTAGTTGCGTTGGAATTGAGCGAGACAACTGAGAAAAGGGGAGAGGTAGATATGAGCAATTTAAAGGTGGAGCAGGGCAGTACGGAAGCATCTGAAATCATCAAGGGGAAAATCAAAGAAAACGGCGGTCATGTTACGGTATATACCGCAAGGGGGCTTCCTTGTGAAATCACGGCAGAGCCGGATGGGAAAACCTTTAGCAGTAATAAGCTTCCTGTGAGCGATAGATATGATTACAAGGTTTTTGATGTGATTGTAGACCTTTTACTTGAGCAGGGCGGCAGAGCAAGAAAAGGAAATGGGCGAAATTATAAACTGGGTGAAAAAGGGTGTGAAACGGATACAGTGGTTGGTGCGATTGCGGTATATCGTGGATATGAATTGGGTGCATCCGTTTATGATCCTGTTTTTGTAATGGCGGCGGTGCTGGAATGGGCAGGCATTGCGGAAAATGGTCGAGGGGAATTGATTCTTACGAATGAATACAAGAGTATGCTGTAAAATTGTTAGCGGGTAATGCAGATTAGGGTTTTCGTGGGGGGATGATTATGATAAAATCAATTTTAGAGTTGAAATTTGAAGAAGAAATCAGAGATAAGATGTTTCTTGCAAAAAAAGAGTGCAAATATAATCCGACTCGCTTTCATCAGATGATTAACAACCATGGCGGTGTTGAAACGGCAAAAAGGTTAATTGCACAGGCGCAAAAAAACGGAAATACATCAGATGGATTTACTACGCTTTATCTTTGCGACAGATTGGACTTAACAATGGAAAATTCTGTTTGTAAGGAGGAATACCGCTCTTTATTTACTGCGGATGAAATTGCGTATTGCGAAATGGTATTAGGAATTTCCGAGAACTGAAACATGATGCGGTAGGTTTGTAGTAAAAGGAAATGAAATGGCGGCAGGGGGTGCAGGTATGCGTTTATTTAGAATGATTGTTTCTATTTTTGTGATGCTGATTGCGGGCTTGATTGGTTTTTTTGTGGGCATTAGAATAGATGAGGCAATGGGAGGTGCGGTTTTATTTTCCGTGATTGCCGGAATTGCCTGCGTGATTTATACGATAGAGAATCAAGAAAAATGAGATTGCCGACAGGATTCTGAAAAGCGGAGAGCGTTTTTTGGAGAGGATTTTTCACTGACGAGAGAAAAAATGAAAAAGAGCGAAACAACAGCCCTTGGAGCGTGCTTTCCGAGGGCTTTTGTTATTTTACTTCACATATTCATATTTTTTGATATAGCAGATACCGATGGGGGTGGGGCCGGTATGGGTGCCGATGGTGATGCCGACGGGCCAGATTTCATCCATTACATCGAAGCCTTCTGCCAGAAGGGTCTGACGCATTTCTTCTACGGTGGCGTGGCGTTCCTTTTCCCCGCGCACCAACAGCACGCGATAGTGTTCCTTCTCGCTGTCGATTTCGTTTCTTGTCATATCCATGATGGTTTTGAGCGCTTTTTTATGCCCGCGCACCTTGCTTTCGGGATACAGTTCGCCATCGCGCATGACGATAATCGGCTTAATATTCAGAATCGCGCCTGCCAGAGCGGCGGCTTTGCCGATTCTGCCGCCCTTCTGGAGATAATCCAGAGAATCGACGGTGAAGTTGATTTTTGTCATATATTTTTGTTTATCCAGAACAGCAAGCAGCTCTTCCATGGAATAGCCGGCATCACGCATGCGGCATGCTTCATAGACCAGAAGCCCCTGCGAGCCTGTGACACAGGCACTATCCAGAACGATGATTTTGCGTTCGGGATAGGCTTCGCCAAGGATATTTGCCGCATTTACGCCGCTCTGATAGGAGCCGCTGAAATTTGCCGTAAGGCAGATACAGAAAACATCCTTGCCTTCCTTTAAAACGGGCTCCATGGCATCCATGTAATCCTGCACGGAGGGCAGAGAGGTTTTTGGATAGAGCTTATCGGCATTGATTTTATCGTAAAATTCATCGGGGGTGATATCCTGCAATTCCTTTAGGTAATTTACCGTATCAAAGGAAACATGAAAGGGAACGTAGGTTACATCCAGCTGTTCCAGCACGGCGGCAGGAATATCGCAGGAGGTATCGGAAAGTATTTTATATGTAGACATAGAGCTATTCCTCCATTTGAAATCTATAAAATCGATTTTGAATTAGTCTTTCTATCGGTTTATTTTACTTTGTATTTTGGGCGTTGTCAATAAAAAACACTGTTACACTGACGTAGTAAAGCATACCAGATGTTGTGTTATTCTGCTGTGCGGAAGTGGTTTTTATTGTAGGATTTGCCAATTTCCAAAGAAGATGGTATCATTTGTAGGCATGAAGAAAACGGAAGGGAGGAAACAGAGATGGGAAAGATTCTGGTCATTGCCGAGAAGCCCTCTGTGGCAAGGGACATTGCAAAGGTTTTGCAGGCAAAGCAGGAGGGAGAAGGCTGTCTTATCGGGGAGCGCTATGTGGTTTCCTGGGCGGTCGGGCATCTGGTGACGCTTGCGGAGCCGGAGGAATATGACGAGAAATACAAGAAATGGAATTTTTCCACGCTGCCGATTCTTCCTGAGGAAATGCAGCTGAAAGCAATCAAACAGACGAGAGACCAGCTAAAGATTCTGCACAGCTGGATGCACAAAAGGGAGATTGACAGCTTAATCTGTGCAACGGACAGCGGGAGAGAAGGGGAGCTGATTTTCCGCTATATTTATGAGATTACGAAATGCAAAAAGCCGTTTCAGCGGCTCTGGATCAGCAGTATGACGGAAGAGGCCATCAAGGAAGGTTTTGCAACGCTGAAGGACGGCAGAGAATACGATTTATTATACACCTCCGCGAAATGCAGGAGTGAGGCGGACTGGCTGGTAGGGATGAACGCTACGCGGGCGTATACCCTGCAATATCACGCGCTTCTGAGCATTGGGCGTGTGCAGACACCGACACTGGCGTTGATTGTGGAGCGGCAGAAGGAAATCGATGCCTTTACGGCGGAGGATTATTTTGAAGTACAGGCAGACTTCGGCGGCTATACGGGGCTTTGGATTGACAGGGAGGAGCATACCCGTATCGACAGGGAGGACGCGGCGCAGGCGATTCTTGCGAAAACAAACGGCAAGCCTGCCACGATTACAAAGGTGGAAAAGGAAGAAAAGAAAACGTCGCCGCCCCTGCTTTATGATTTGACGGAATTGCAGAGGGAATGTAACCGAAAGTTCGGGTTTTCCGCGAAAAAGACACTGGACATCGCGCAGAGCCTGTATGAAAAGCGAAAAATGATTACCTACCCCAGAACGGACAGCCGCTACCTAAGCGAGGACATGAAGGGAAAGGTGAAAAGCACGATTCGCCGCTTGCAGGCGTTGGAGGAATACGCGCCCTATGCGGAGCCGCTTATGCAGGAAATCCAATTCACGAAGCGTATCATTGACAATGCGAAGGTGACAGACCACCATGCCATCATCCCGACGGACGGGAAGCTGCGCCCCGAAAGCCTTTCCGAGGATGAGAGAAAGGTGTTTTCTCTGGTGGCAGCGCGTTTTCTGGCGGTGTTTTATCCGTATTATCGCTATGAGGTGACGAAGGTTTACGCCGAGGCGGAGCAGGAACGCTTTCTTTCCAAGGGGACGGTTGTTCTGGAGGAGGGCTGGCAGGCAGTGGAAAAGGCACTGGTGCCGACTGCGACGAAGAAGAAAAAGGCGAAGAACGAGGAGGAGCAGAAGCTGCCGCCCTTGCAGGAGGGCGAGGTGCGGACGATTCGCAGCATGGAGCTGCTGCGGAAAAAGACGAAGCCGCCTGCACCCTATACGGAAAGCAGCCTGCTTTCTGCGATGGAAAACGCAGGACGGTTTGTGGAGGACGAAGCACTCAAGGAGCAGATGAAGGACAGCGGCTTAGGCACACCTGCGACAAGAGCTGCCATCATTGAGCGACTGCTGACGGTGGGATATCTGACGAGAAAGGGGAAAACCCTTCTGCCGACGGAAAAGGGCAGAAAGCTGATTGAGGTTGTGCCGCAGGAGATGCGCTCGCCGCAGACCACGGGCAAATGGGAAAAAGGACTTTCCTCGATTGCAAAGGGCAAAATGACGGAGGAACGCTTTATGGCAAGTATTCGCCGCTATGTGCAGTTTCTGATACAGGATGCGGCATCGGGCAGACGGGCGGATGTTATCTTCCCTGAGGAGCAGGTGCGCGGAAAACGCCGCAAAACAAATGCCTTTGGGAAATGCCCTTTCTGCGGACGGGATATTCTGGAAAATTCAAAATCCTTTTATTGCGCAGGATGGAAAAGCGGCTGCAAATTTTCGCTCTGGAAGGACAGCCTGAAGCCATACGGTCTGGAGCTGGACGGCGGTATGGTGAAGCTGCTGCTGAAAAAGAACAAATCCGAGCGCGTGGCGGTGACACTGCCGCAGACGGGCGAGAAGGGAACGGCGGTTCTGATTCTGAACAAGGACAAGGGCGGACAGATAGAGCTGATGGATTTTAACAGAGAAAACGCTTAAGTCGAAAGCAGGAGAAAGAAAGAGTTGAAAGAAGAAAAAAGATTTGGTATGATTTTAAATTGTGAGAAAAAATTTCTGAAATAGATTGGAAAGATAGTAAGGATTGGAGAAGAACATGGAACAGATTTACAGTATGCTGGGGATTTCTGCGGAGGTAGAAGCCTTTGGCAATGCGGTTTTAAAGGATTTAAAGGAACGCTTTGAAAAAATTGACGCGGTGGCGGAATATAATCAGGCGAAGGTGCTGCGTGCCATGCAGGAGGAACGCGTGGATGGTACCTGCTTTGCGGGCTCGACGGGCTATGGCTACAATGACAATGGGCGCGATAAGCTGGAAAAGGTATATGCGCGTTGCTTCGGGACAGAGGCGGCTCTGGTGCGCCCCCAGATTACCTGCGGCACACATGCACTGGCAATCGCGCTGAGCGCGAACCTTCTGCCCGGAGATGAACTGCTTTCCCCTGTCGGCAAGCCGTATGATACACTGGAAAACGTGATTGGGACAGTGCCCTCTGCCTGCTCTCTGATGGAATACGGGGTCAGCTACAGACAGGTGGAGCTCATGGAGGATGGGACATTTGACTATCCTGCCATCAGAGAAGCCATCAACGAAAAGACAAAGCTGGTGACAATTCAGCGTTCCAAGGGCTATGCCATGCGCCCGACCTTTTCTGTGAAGCAGATTGGGGAGCTGATTGCATTTATTAAGGAAATAAAGCCTGATGTGATTTGTATGGTGGACAACTGCTATGGTGAATTTGTGGATGTGATTGAGCCTTCCAACGTGGGGGCAGATATGATTGTCGGCTCGCTGATTAAAAATCCCGGCGGTGGTCTGGCTCCTATCGGCGGCTATATCTGTGGCAAGCAAAGCTGCATTGACAGATGCGCATACCGTCTGAGCGCACCCGGTCTGGGGCAGGAGGTCGGTGCCTCTCTGGATCTGAACCGTGCGCTGTATCAAGGCTTTTTCCTTTCCCCTACGGTTACGGCAGGGGCATTGAAGGGGGCTGTTTTTGCGGCAAATGTGTATGAAAAGCTGGGCTTCCGCGTGATTCCCAACGGCACAGAGCCCCGTCATGATATCATTCAGGCGGTGGAGCTGGGCAGTGCAGAGGCAATGGAGGCATTCTGTCAGGGGATTCAGGCGGCGGCACCTGTGGACAGCTATGTTACGCCGATTCCCTATGCGATGCCGGGGTATAACTGCGATGTCATCATGGCGGCAGGGGCATTTATCCAAGGCTCCTCGATTGAACTGAGTGCGGATGGCCCGATCAGAGCGCCCTATTCCGTTTATTTCCAAGGCGGACTGACGTGGTTCCATGCGAAAACGGGGATTCTGATGAGCTTGCAGAAGCTATATGAAAAAGGATTGGTAAAGATATAAATCAAAATCAGAAGGTGGTCGGATTTACCGACCGCCTGTTTTTTTGCCCAAAAGCAAGGAGAGCATCCTTTTATCCAGACAGCCGAGGAGAAAAAGAAACAGGAGATACAGAATCCCCATGCCGCAGAGCGAGCCGAGGAACAGCAGCTTGGACGGGGCAAAAATGCGGATACAGTATTTTGTTATCAGCCCGGCGGCGGCACCGGCAAGCATGGGCTTGAGAAAGCAGCTGCGGCAGGAGGGCAGAACGGCGGTGCGCTTCCAGAGGCGGTGCAGGGAGCAGCTGACGGAAAACAGCAGGCTGAGAAACCAGCCGCCCAGAAACGCCGCTACACCATAGGCAGGCATGCAGAACCAGATGACAGCAATGCTGATGCAGGAGGAAAGAATGTTGTTGCGGAAAAGGAAAAGCTGCTCTCCCAAGCCATTCAGAAGTCCGTGAAGGGTGGTCTGCGCATAGAGCAGGGGACAGAGGAAGGCAAGCGGAAACAGCACCTGCCCCAATGCTGCGCGGTCATAGACGATATAGCAGATTTCGTGTGGAAAAACGGCAAACAGCGCCGCCGCCCCGAACCCGATGACAGAGGTAAAAAGGAAGGTGGCGGAAACGGTTTTGCTGATGCGGGTATCCTGCTTGACGGCGCAGGCCTCGGAAATTTCCGGCACGAGGGAAACGGATGCTGCCATCAGGCAGGCGGAGGGCAGAAGGACAAGGGGCATTGCCATCCCTGTCAGCTCACCGTAGGTGGAGAGGGCTTGGACGGTATTCTGCCCGTGGAGCTGCAGCTGTCTGGGAATCAGGAGATTTTCAACGGTGGAAAGGAGTGAGCCGGCAATGCGGCTTGCGGAAAGCGGCAGGGCGGTGCTTAAAATCATGGCAAGGACGGCAGGAGAGGACAGCGTGGGCTTGCGTATGAATTTATGCTTCCTTTTATAATGGAAATAATTCCAGACGGTAAAGCCGCAGGAAAGCAGCTCCCCGAACAGGATGCCGCAGACGGCGGCACCGCAGGCATAGCTGAGCCCATGCGGGACAAAAATGCCTGCCAGAAAATAAATCGTCAGAATACGGACGGTTTGCTCCAGCACCTGCGAAAAGGCAGGGACGAGGGTTTCCTGTATGCCGAGGAAGAAGCCGCGAAAGCAGGAGCTTGCTGCCATAAACGGCACAGCCAATGCCAGAAGGCGCAGGGAAAAAGCGGCGCGCCTATCCCTAAGCATAGAAAGGGCGATGCTATCCGCGCCGAAAAACAGGACACAGCTGACAGCCACACTTGCACAGAGGGAAAGGCAGACCGCCTGCTTGACAATACGCCCGATATTCCCATTCTGTCCGCGGATGTATTCCTGCGCGGCAAGGTGGGAAATGGTTGTGGTGAAGCCGGCAGAGGTGATGCTCCATGCAAGCATATACAGCGGCAGAATCAGCTGATACAGCCCCATGCCCTCTGCGCCGATGGCGTTTGACATGAAAACACGATAGAAAAAACCCATACATTTTGTGATGAGATTGGCACAGGTCAGGATAAGGGTTCCGGTGATGATATTTTTTCTGCTCATGGCAAAGCCTCCGAAGGGGGTTCTTTTACTTATATGACAAGAGGACAGGAAATAGAAGGGAAACAAGGAGAAAACGGGGATTTGACTGAACAAAAGTAATGCTTTTTTGGAAGAAAAAGGTAGAAAATGATACGAATATTTCGCATATAAACCGTCAAAAAGACTGAAAAACAAATATTCTTATGATTTTCGTACGTTATAATAAACAATTTTGCAAGGGCGATAAAAAAATTCATTGAAATGTATTGACAACAATTTCTTTGAGCGATATAATCTACTCACAAAGAGCATATAGCCGAAGGAAGAAGTGAATTTATTTCATTCATTTTTTACAAAAACAAATGAAATTCTGCTGCGGACGGGAGAAAAAAGAGCCGTTTTTCCCCAAGAGCCGGTTGCCGCAGAGAAGCTTTTGTGTGATGCTTCGGAACGTGCTTCACTTGCTGGAAAACTGACGGAAGCATTTCTGTGCAGGCAAAAACGGAATTATTTTATCAGCATTATTTATTGCCTGCGTTACAGAAGCACCGATGGTTTCAGCGCATACCCTAAAAAGGAGGAAGGAAGAAATGAGTAACAACAACAACGAAATGAAGAAGGAACTCGGCATGGGCGCTGCTATGGCTACAGTAGTCGGCTGCGTAATCGGTTCCGGTGTATTCTTCAAACCCACAGCAATCTACACAGCAACAGGCGGTGCGCCCGGTCTGGCAATCATCGCATGGGTGGTAACCTCTCTGGTTTGCCTGTGTGCGGCAATGACATTTGCCGAAATCGCAATCTTGATTCCCGAAACAGGCGGTATGCCCGTATATCTGAAAAAGGTATTCGGTGACAGGGTTGGTTATCTCTGCGGCTGGATGCAGACTGTTGTATTCTATCCCGGTCTGGTTGCGGCACTGGCAGTAGCGGTTGCAAACCAGGCAAAGCTGTTCCTGGGCGACGGCATGGTTGTTCCTGTGGCAATCGTATGTATCATCATCATGGTTGCGCTGAACTGCATGGGCGCTAAGGTTGGCGGTGCAGCACAGACTATCTTTACCGTAGCAAAGCTGATTCCTCTGGTTCTCATTATGATTTTCGGCTTCATCAGAGGCAACGGCAATCCCATTTTCGACCCTATGCTGGGTGAGGGACTGAAATTCGGCTCCGTTTTGGGGCAGCTGATGATTGCAGTTCTGTTCGCATACGAAGGCTGGACAAACGTAGGTGCAATCGCGGGCGAAATGAAAGATCCCGGCAGAGATCTGCCTAAGGCGATCGTTGGCGGCGTAGCGCTGATTATGGCAGTTTATATTATCATCAACCTGGCTTACCTGTGGGTACTGCCTGCTGATGTAATGATGAATCTGGAATCCCCTGCATCCGCAGTAGCAATGCAGATCTTCGGCAACATGGGTGGTAAAATCGTATCCGTTGGTATCATGATTTCTGCCGGCGGCGCATGCAACGGCTTTATCCTGTCCGGTTCCCGTACAGCACTGTACATGGCAGAACAGGGTGACCTGCCCGGCAGCAAGGCTCTGTCCAAAATCTCCGGCACAGGCGTTCCCATCAACTGCATTTTCCTGATTGGTATTCTGGGTGCAATTTATGCACTGACAGGTCAGTTCGACCTGCTGACAAACCTTGGTACATTCGTTGGCTGGGTATTCTACACACTGACATTCCTGGCAGTTATGGCTTACAGAAAACAGGCACCCGATCTGGAACGTACTTATAAGGTACCTGCATACCCTGTAATTCCTATCATCGCAATCGTTTCCGGTCTGTATGTTCTGCTGAACCAGCTGTTCATGGCAGGTCCTGATGCAAGAAAGGTTGCTGTAGGCGGTATCATTCTGGTACTGATTGGCTTGCCCGTTCGTGCAATCTTCACAAAGAAGAAAGCGGCATAAGGCAGTCTGAACGATTTCGTTCCATAAATTAAAAATATTTGCTTATGAAAGGCTTCAAAGGCGTATTCTTTCTGAACTAGGCGGTTCGGAGGGGATACGCCTTTTGTTTGTGAAAATAAAGTTGTCTGAGAAGACGGAGAAGGTAGGAAATGCCCATAAAACCGAAGCAGGCAAAACTTTTTCCCTTTTGCACAAATGCAGAATACGCTGAAAATTCTGCTAAAATGTACGACTTATCTACGAAATTTAGTGGTGGAATATACAAAATATACAATAAAAATGAGGGTGTTAAGAAAATGGTAAAAAATATATCGTCAGATACCACTAACAGTCTTGACATTTTTTTGATAATCATTGATAATATATTGTATTGGAGTAAATGCAGATGTCAGTTTCAGCTTGAATTTTCAACAAAAGCCGGAGGAATTTCGGCTTTTTCGGCAGAAGGAAACGGCATTTTCATGGAAACAGAAGGGAAGTAAATGCTTTTGAGGGAAGGATGGTTCAATGTATTTATTATTGTTACTGCTGTGGTTTATTTTTAATGGCAGAGTAACGCTGGAAGTTGCCCTGTTTGGGATAGTGATCTGCGGCTGGCTTTATTGGTTTATCTGCAAGTACATGGGCTACAGCTTTCAGAGAGAGAAGGTTCTTGTGAAAAAGATTCCTCTTTATCTGAAATATGCCTTTGTTTTGCTCTGGGAAATTTTCAAGGCGAATGTGGATGTCATCAAGATTATTTTTTCGCCGAAAAAAGCAGAGATTCAGCCTGCGCTTGTAAGGTTTCATACGGATTTGAAAAGTGAAGCCTCTTTGGTTGCTCTGGCGAATTCCATCACACTGACCCCCGGCACCTATACGGTGGAATTGGAAAACGGAGAATATGTTGTGCAGGCGCTGGATCGGGAAAAATTCGGCGAGGGTCTGGAGGATTCCGTTTTTGTAAAGCAGTTGAGAAGGTTGGAGGGATGAGCGTATGAGTGGTACAATGCATTTTATTCTGGAAATCGCTATGTTCGTTCTGGCGTGCGGCATGATTCTGGCGTTTATCCGTGCAGTCAGAGGGCCTCGTTTTACAGATCGTATTGTGGCGATTAACATGATTGGTACCATGACGACGGTGATGATTGGGATTCTTTCCGCTTATCTGGGCGAAACCTCTCTGGTGGATGTTTCTCTGGTTTATTCCTTGCTGAGCTTCTTGGCGGTAGTGGTGATGTGTCACGTTGTTACCCTGCATCATAAGGGTCGTCTGCTGTTTCTGGCAAGAAAGGAAAAGGAGGCAGAGGAAAAATGTCAATAAGAGAAATCATTGCAGCAATCTGCATTTTTATAGGGCTGTTTGTGTTCCTTTGTTCGATTCTGGGGATTTATCGCTTTAAATATGCGATGAACCGTATGCACGCAGCAGCCTTAGGGGATACCATGGGAATTTTCTTTGTTGTATTAGGTCTTCTGATTTTAGGGCAGGATATTTTCCACATGGCAAAATATGCCCTTATCATTCTGTTTTTCTGGCTATCCAGTCCCATTTCGACACACCTGATTGCGAAGGTAGAGCTTCTGACAAACAAAGACTGTGAAGAAAGGATGAAGGACAGATGAGCGATTTTAGCGTTACCATTCAGATGATTTTGGTTATTTTTCTCATTGCCAGTGCCATCGGCGTTTCTGTAACAAGAAAGCTTTTTATGGCGGTTATCGTTTTCATGGGGTATAGCTCCGTTATGGCAATTGTGTGGCTTTTTCTGGAATCTCCCGACCTGGCTATCACAGAGGCGGCTGTTGGCGCAGGGATCGATACGGTACTGTTCTTCCTGACGCTGAAGAAGGTTCACGCACTGAAAGGCACAAGGGAGGGGTGATGAGATGAAAGAAGAAAAATCGTTTTGGGAGAAATTGAAACGCTGGATTGACGGGGACGAGGTGCTTCTCGATGCAGATGAAATTATCTCCAAAAAAGAGAAAAAAGAGTTTATTTATGAAGAAAGAATTTTTCCGATTGGAGACATTCGCTCCAATGTAACCCTGTATTGTGTGCTTTCCGTTTTCGTTACGGTGGTATTTATTGCAGTTATGCTGCATGTAGTTATGGAGCTGCCGATGTTTGGCGACCCGAACAGCATCACCAACAACGAGGTTGCGGCGCGCTACCTGGAAAAAGGGATTGCGGAAACAGGCGCAATCAACTTTGTTGCAGGCATGATTCTGGATTACCGTGCCTTTGATACCTTTGGCGAATCCAACGTACTGTTTATGGCGGTTATCGCGGTGCTGATGCTGCTGCAAAGAGATAAAAAGAACATTGATGCGGCAGAGGATCAGGAAATGCAGGAGGACGAAATGCTGGATGCAGAGGATTCCAAGCTGATTTTGAAAAAGGGCGCGAAATGCCTTGCTCCTGTGGTTATCCTGTATGGAATCTATGTTGTTTTAAACGGACATCTTTCTCCCGGCGGCGGCTTTTCCGGTGGGTCTATCATCGGCGCAGGTCTGATTCTGTATTCCGTGGCATTCGGACATAAGAAGATGCAGACCTTCTTTACGATTAAAACACTGACTTTGACAACGGCAGCGTGCCTGCTGACCTATTGCGGCTGTAAGAGCTATTCCTTCTTTACAGGGGCAAACCATGTCGGCTGGGAGGTACCGAAGGGCACACCCGGTGCAATTCTAAGCTCCGGCTTTATCTTGCCGTTGAATATCTGTGTCGGTCTGGTTGTTGCATGTACGATGTATGGGTTCTATGCGTTATTTACAAAAGGAGAAGTCTGATTATGAGTCAACTGTTGACAAATTATTATGAAGCAGCTTCTGTTATTCTTTTTGGCATTGGATTCATGAATCTGCTTCTGCAAAGAAATCTGATTAAGAAGTTTATTGGTCTGAATATTATGGATACGGCTACCTATCTTTTTCTGGCGGCGAAGGGCTATGTGGCAGGCAGAACTGCCCCGATTTTGACAAACGGCATTATTGATGCGGATTATTATATCAACCCCATTCCTGCCGGTCTGGTTCTGACGGGTATTGTTGTATCGGTATCTGTAACAGCGTTCTCTCTTGCTCTGGTTCTGCGGCTGTATAAGCATTACGGCTCGTTGGATATGGATGAAATCCTGAGAATGATGAGAGAGGAGGAAGGGGAATAATATGGAACATCATGTAAATCTCGTACATAATATACCTTTCTTCAGCGTCTTTTTTGCGATGTTCTGCGGCATCATTACGCCTCTGCTCAAAAGCGGACGTGCGGCACGCCATCTGCATGGCTTTATGGTAGGGCTTGTCGGCATACTTTCTGTTGTGCTTCTGGCGAACGTGGTGAAAAATCAGGAAGCATATACCTTTATGATGGGGCATTTTCCTGCACCCTGGGGCAATGAATTGCGCATCGGGCCTCTGGAGGCGTTGCTGGCGGTTATGGTCAGTGTGGTTATGTTTTTAACCATCACAGCAGGCAGCAGGCAGATTTTTGAGGAAATTGTTCCGGAAAAACAAAAATTTTACTTTATTATGCTGAATGCAACCTATGGCGCAATGCTGGCAATGACATATACAAACGATATGTTTACAGGCTACGTTTTCATTGAGATTCTGACGATTGCCTCCTGCACGCTGATTCTGGCAAGAGGGACAAAGCAGGCGATTGTCGGCACAACGCATTATCTGGTGTTCGGCTGTATGGGCTCCGGTCTATTTCTGCTGGGTGTTTGTATTCTTTATGGCATCACAGGGCATCTCTTATTCCCGCAGATGAAGGAAACGATTGCCATGCTGATGGAAACAGGGCAGTATCATTTCCCGCTGATGATTGTAGTCAGCCTGATGTTTGTGGGGCTGGGCATCAAGAGCGGTCTGTTCCCGTTCCATTCTGCACTGCCTACGGCTTACGGCTCTACGATGACAACCTCGAATGGAATTTTGTCCGGTTTGGTGCTGAAGGCATATATTATTCTGGCAATCAAGCTGGTATTTGAAGTATTTACCATTGAAACACTGGTTAAATTGAGAATTGCGGACGTTCTGTTCGTTCTTGGCGTTCTGGGCATGATTATGGGCTCCTTCTATGCCATGCGGGAAGGTCGGCTGAAGCGTATGCTGGCATATTCCTCTGTGGCACAGATTGGCTACATCTTTATGGGGATTGGCTTAGGCTCAGAGGCAGGGATGCTTGCAGCCTGCTTCCATGTTCTGGCACATGCCGTTACAAAATCTATGCTTTTCCTTTGCTGTGGTACCTTTATTGAGGAGGCCGGCGGCAAGGAGCAGCTGGAAAACCTCAAGGGGGCGGCTTACCGCAACCCTCTGGCAGGGATTGCCTTCATCGTTGGGGCTATGTCCATGATTGGTGTGCCGCTGTTTGCAGGGTTCATCTCCAAGCTATACTTTGCGGAGGCTGCATTGGAAATGACGGGGACACGTCTGGTTCTGGTTCTTGCGGCACTGGCTATTTCCATGATTCTGAATGCGATGTATTTCCTGCCCTCTGTTATTGCAATCTGGTCTCGCCCTGAGACAAAGGAAAAAACAGTCAGAGCGCAGAATTCTCCGCTGTTTGCAATGGCAATGGTACTGTTTATTGTAGTCAATTTGGCGCTGGGTATCGGCTATCGTCCCATTATCGAAATTATGAAAATGGGTATTGAGCTGATTCAAGCTGCATTATGATGAGAGAATGAGGTGAAAGAAATGAACGGATCTGTACTTTTGCTGCTCCCGATGATTTTACCCTTCATTTTTGGTCTCATCATTGGTTTCCAAAAGGAGGAAAAGCAGCGCAATATTCTGGTATTTATTGCAATGGCTGTGGAAGCGGCTCTGGTCTGGTATCTTTGCAGCGGAGAAATGCAAACCTTCGTGCTCTGGCGGATATCTGACCGATTGGCACTTGTTTACAAAACGGACGGATTGGCAAGATTCTTTGCCTGCCTTATCAGTACTATCTGGCTGATTGCGGCAGTGTTCTCCATGGAATATATGAAGCATGAGCATAAGCCGGCGCGCTTCTTCATGTTTTATACGTTTTCTCTGGCGGCATTGATGAGTCTTTGCTTCTCCGAAAATATGATGACGATGTATCTGTCCTATGAATTTATGACAATTCTGACAGCACCACTGGTTATCCATACGGGTACACCTGAGGCAACGCGTGCGGGCTTGAAATATCTGGGGTATTCCTTCTTCGGCGCAGGCTTAGGTCTGATGGGGTTCTTCTTCCTGAACACCTATTGCAGAACAACCATCTTTATGCCCGGTGGCACGCTGGATATGGCGATGGTGGCAGGGCATGAAAACCTGCTTTTGGTTGTGTTCTTCCTGATGGCGCTTGGCTTTGGCTGTAAGGCGGGTATGTTCCCCCTGCATGCTTGGCTGCCGACGGCACACCCTGTTGCACCTTCGCCTGCATCCGCAGTGCTTTCCGGTATCATCACGAAGGGCGGTATCATCGCTATCATTCGTGTGACATATTATCTGTTTGGCGTGGATTTTCTGCGCGGCACTTGGGCGCAGACGGCTTTGCTTGTGCTTTCCATTGTGACGATTTTCATGGGCTCCATGCTGGCATATAAGGAAAAGCTGCTGAAAAAGCGGCTGGCGTATTCCACGGTTTCAAACGTATCGTATGTTGTGTTTGGGCTGATGCTGATGTGCCCTGCCGGATTTATGGGTGCGCTGCTGCAGGTGGTATTCCATGCGGTTGCAAAGAATATCCTCTTCCTTTGTGCAGGTGCGATTATCTATAAGACGCATAAGACCTACGTTTCTGAGCTGAAGGGCATTGGCAAGGAAATGCCGATTGTGATGTGGACGTTTGCGCTTGCGGCGCTTTCGCTGATCGGGATTCCGCCCACAAGCGGCTTTGTGAGCAAATGGTATCTGGCACAGGGCGGCTTGCTGCCACAGGCGGGGATACTTGGTCTGGTCGGCGTAGCGGTGCTGATGGTCAGCGCACTGCTGACGGCAGGCTATTTGATGAGTATTGTAGTGAATGGGTTCTTCCCCGGCAAGGATTTTGATTACGCATCCTTGCAGAAGAAGGAGCCGAATTATTTGATGACGGTACCTCTGGTGCTGCTGAGTATTGCTGTAGTCGGCTTTGGCATGATGCCTGCGCCTTTGATGCAGGCAATCCGCAGTATCAGCGGAATGATTTTCTAAGGGAAAGGGAGGGAACATTATGAACGCATTTGCGATATTGTTACCGGTGATCTTTCCGATCATTGCAGGTGCCTGCCTGCTGCCGGTAAAATTTAGTGACAGAAAGGCGCGCCAGAAGGTGGTTCTGCCGATTATTGTGCTGAATGCGATTTTTGCATTGTATGCCATCTTCTTTGCGGACAGCGGCGCGATTACGATTTTCCGCTTCAGCAACAGATTGTCTCTGGCACTGCATGTGGACGGCTTATCCAAGATTTTCGGTACGATGGTATCTCTGCTCTGGATTCCCACAACGATTTATGCCTTTGAATATATGACACATGAAGGACATGAAGACCGTTTCTTCGCCTTCTTTACCATGACATTCGGCGTAGTTATCGGGATTGCCTTTGCGGATAACTTCTTAACGATGTATCTGTTCTACGAATTTCTGACGTTGGTGACATTGCCTATCGTTATGCACCAGTTCGATAATAAGGCGCGTCACGCCGGGAAAACCTATGTCCTTTATATGATGTTTGGTGCATCTCTGGCGTTTATCGGGTTCGTGTTTGTGCTGTTCTACGGCACAACGACAGATTTTGTTTACGGTGGTGTGCTGAATCCCGATTTGATTGCAGGCAATGAACAGATGCTGCGGTTGGTATTTGTGCTGGCGTTCTTCGGCTTTGGTGTAAAAGCGGCGGTATTCCCGTTTTATCGCTGGCTGCCGAAGGCATCCGTTGCCCCCACACCCGTTACGGCTCTGCTGCATGCCGTGGCAGTCGTAAAATCCGGTGTATTTGCCATCATCCGTCTGACGTATTACGCCTTCGGTACGGAATTTCTGATTGGCACATGGGCGCAGTATGTGATGCTGATTGCAGCTTCGATTACGATTGTGTTCGGCTCGACCGTTGCACTGCGGACACCGCATATCAAAAGAAGATTTGCATATTCTACCATCTCCAATCTGTCCTATATTATTTTTGGCGTTGCCATTATGACACCGACAGGGCTTGCGGCAGGGATGCTGCACATGATTTATCATGCGGTAATCAAAATTACGCTGTTCTTTACTGCCGGTGCGATTTTATATAAAACCCACAGAGAATATCTCTACGAGGTGGAGGGCTTCGGCAAGCTGATGCCGATTACCTTTGCAACAATGGCAATTACGGGGATTGGTCTGGTTGGCGTGCCGCCCTTTGCAGGCTTCCACAGCAAATGGGCATTGGCAACTGCGGCAACCGCAAGCGGCAACCCTGTTACCTATATCGGCGTGGTTGCGCTGATTCTGTCTGCACTGCTGACGGCATTGTATATCTTCTCCATCATCATTCGGGCATATTTCCCGCGGGAGAAGGAATACCCTGCAGGCTATTATGATCATGTATCCGATCCGAATAAATATATGACAGTGCCTTTGATTGTTCTGGCAGCTGTTTCGATTCTGATGGGTCTGATGCCTGCGACACTGCTGGGCATTATGAATGATGCGATTATGGGCATACTGTAAAGGAGGGGAGAAAGCATGGAAACTATGACAACAAGCATAATTTTACCGTTTCTGGTGTTCTTTCCTTTTCTGGGTGCGGTAATCAGCTACATCATCGGGCGCAGCAATAAGGGCGCAAGGGATATCTGGTGCTGGATTTTATCCGCGGTGATTTTCATTGCGAGCCTGACGCTGATTGGGAAGGAAACGGTTTATAGCCTGCGCGGCTTCTGCGGCTTGGGTCTGAGCTTTGCGGCGGATGGCTTCGGCGTGATTCTTGCCGTGCTGACGGGCGCAATCTGGCTGATTACAACCATCTTTTCCAAGGAATACATGGCGGCTGAACGGAACAGAAATCGGTATTATTTCTTTGTGTTCCTGACATTGGGCGCAACGATGGGAATTTTCCTTTCCGCCGATTTGTTTACGACATTTATTTTCTTTGAAATTATGTCCTTTACCTCTTTTGTGCTGGTTATGCATGATGAGGAGGACTTCACGGTTCGCTCCGCAAAAACCTACCTTGCGGTAGCGGTGATTGGCGGTCTGGTGACACTGATGGGTCTGTTTATGATGTATCAGAAGGCAGGCACGCTGAACATGACAGAGCTGACCGCGTTTATGCAGAGCAGGGAAAACCCTGCGGAGTTCTATGCCATCGGCGTATTGATTCTGTTTGGCTTTGCGGCGAAGGCAGGGCTGTTTCCGCTGCATATCTGGCTGCCGAATGCGTATACCGTTGCACCGGCACCCTCCAGTGCGCTGCTCAGCTGTCTGCTGACAAAAACAGGCGTATTCGGTACGATTATCGTCAGCTGCAAGCTTTTCCTGCATGATGCGGCTTGGGGGCAGTTTATTCTTATTCTGGGCATTATCACAATGGTGCTTGGCGCGGTTCTGGCGGTATTCTCCGTCAATCTGAAACGCACATTGGCTTGCTCCTCCATGTCCCAGATTGGCTTTATCATCATCGCCATCGGGATGCAGGGACTTCTGGGCGAGCATAACGCCTTGGCGGCAAGCGGCACACTGCTGCACTTCCTGAATCACTCTCTGTTCAAGCTGCTGCTGTTCCTTGGTGCAGGTGTGATTTTCATGAACCTGAGAGAATTAAATCTGAATAAGATTCGTGGCTACGGTAAGGATAAGCCGCTGCTGAAGCTGATTTTCCTGATGCCGATTCTGGGTATCGGCGGTATCCCTCTGTGGAACGGTTATATCTCCAAAACGCTGATTCACGAGAGCATGGTGGAATATATCGAGGTGCTGAAGGAAGCAGGGCAGTCCATCGCGTTTATGAAGGGCGCGGAAATTCTGTTCCTGTTCTCCGGTGGGCTGACACTGGCCTATATGACGAAGATTTTCGTATGTATCTTCCTTGAGGATAACCCCTACGGCACACCGAAGCCTGTCAAAAACGCACCTTACATCAGCAAGCCGATGGCGGTCATTCTGGGCGCGATTGCAATTTGCCTGCCGATTCTGGGTATCTTCCCTCACCAGACACAGGATGCTCTGGCGGCAATGGGCGCACATTTCATGAATGCACATACCCCTGCGCATGCCGTGCATTATTTCGCATGGGTAAACCTCAAGGGTGCGGTGATTTCCATCTGTGTGGGCATTGTGGTGTATTTCCTGTTCATCCGCAAGGTGCTGATGCAGAAGGATGCAAACGGCAATCTGGTTTATGTGGATCGCTGGCCTGCATGGTGCAATCTGGAGGATAAGGTATATCGCCCGATTCTGCTGACCGTTCTGCCTTATGTGGGTGGCTTCTTCGCCCGTATCGCAGGAAATCTGATGGATGATATCATTGCATTGCTGCGTATCTTTATCTTTAATAATGATAACGGACGCATTGTTCCGCCGGAGGATAAATATTTCTCTGCTTATACGGATTATGAAAATGACCATCAGGTATACCGCGAAGGCTTCGCGCAGAGTATTCTGCTGATTGGTCTGGGTCTGACGATTGCGGTAATCTATATCATTGTTTAACGGAAAAATTTTGAAAAGTCCCTATTAGGGGTGTTCCGATAAGAAAGCATGAAGAAAATGCAATAGCTGTAGCTTTCAGCATTTCAGAATGTAAGACTTCTTATTCGGGCGCACCTTTTATGGGGACTTTTTTTAATGTGAAAAAAGAAGGGTATAGCTGCTTCATCTTTGTCCATACTAAGGAAAAAGAAGGAGAGGGAAAGCTATGGATTTTAAACAGAGCGAAACAAAGAAAAACCTTATGCGTGCCTTTGCAGGGGAAAGTCAGGCGAGAAACCGTTATATCTTTGCTGCGGCGCAGGCGAAAGAACAGAAAATGCAGGTGGTGGAATTTGTATTCAGGTTTACTGCCAAGCAGGAGGAGGCGCATGCGGCGGTTTTTTATCAGCATTTGAAGGAGCTTTCGGGGGAAACGGTTCACATTGACGGCGGCTATCCCGTGGATATTTATGAATCCGTTTCGGAGCTTTTGCGTGCGGCAGAGCATAACGAATATGAAGAATTTGACCCGGTGTATCAGGCGTTTGGGGATAAGGCGCTGGAGGAGGGCTTTCCGCAGGTGGCAGCATCCTTTCATCAGATTGCAGGCATTGAAAAAACACATGGAGACCGTTTCGGACAGCTTGCAGATTTATTGGAGGAAAATAAATTATTCATCAATTCTGTGGAATGTAAATGGATGTGCTTAAATTGCGGCTTTATTTTTGAAGGGAAGGAGGCACCGCAGGAATGTCCTGTTTGTCAGCATGACAGGGGCTTTTTCATTCGATTGGAGCTGGCACCCTATACGGCAAAGGCATAAAAAAGGGGATAAGGCAAATTTACCTTATCCCATACATAGCCTTTAAAAGGGCGCATTGTCCCAATGCTTGCCGTTGATGGTGGCATGTTCATCTTCTTCTAAGGGGATGACAATGCACTTTTTACCATTGATAAATTCCGTCTGGATGGCAGGCAGCTTTTCCGCAGAAACCTGCAAAATGACCTCTTTTTCAGGGAGGGCTTCCTTTTCCTCCAATTTTTGCTTCAGGCTTTCTACCTCTAATGCCAGCACATTCGCTTTTTTCGCGGCAGCGTGCGTTTGCAATGCCTTGCTGTCAATCAGATTTTCCGCAAGGGGAGGGGTATCGCCGAAGGCTTCCTCACAAATTTCCTCCACCTTGGAAATGACTTCCTCGGAAAGACCTTTTTCTGCCATAGCCTCCCGAATGGCAGGCGGTGTTAGGAGAACAGGCTCGTTTTCAAACACATTTTTGTGTTCCTCCACCATATCATTCAAATCCTGCTGAATATCCAGAATGACGGTTTTCGCATCCTCCACCTCCTCGGAAATAACATCCTTTAAAATGCCATGGAAGGTCTTTTTTTCCTCGGCGGCGGTGCGCTTTGCTTCACAGCCCAAAACCTCCTGCATGAACGCAGGCTGCGCCTTTTTGGCATCCTTCACATAATAGCCCATGGCATTTACATCACTGCTGCGGTCGGAAAAGGCAGGAAAGAGAAACCCTGTTTCGGGGACGGAAACCACCCAATCACGAATACGAGGCGCGATGATGTTTTTATCCTTATGATAGCCTAAGCCTGCCTTTGTCAGCTCGACAGGGCAGATGGCGCATAGGACATATTCATAAACCTCTTCGGATTCGTCCAGCTTATTGTTGTCGGTCGTTTTCGTGATAACATCATAGGCATCATGGAACAGGAGAATCAGATAATTCCCTGCAAAATCATATTCGCGAATGATGCGCTCATAAAGCAAATCCAACAGCCCATCCTGCTTCAAAGCACTGTCGCGCAGGGCAAGGAAGAACTTCTGCGCTTCTTCTCCTGCTTCATCCCTGCGGAAGGAAAGCTCTAAAAGATTGTTGCCGATTGTGCCGGAAAGAGCCTTTTTTGCAATTTCCAGATATTTATAAAATTCATCCTCCTCCAGATTGAGAAAGGTTTCGTCGATATGTAAGAGAATATTTTTTTGGTTGTCCACATAACAGCCGCGTAATTTCGTAAAGGTGCAGGCATCTTTTTTGAAGCGGCGCTTTAATTCCAAAATGTCTTTTTTCTGCATGGGTTGCTCCCTTCTTTCGTTTTGATTTCAAAAGCTATTATAAATACTTTTTTCGGGGAAAGCAAATGAAAGATTAAGATAGGATAGGAGTATAAAAAAAGAACCTTGAAAAAATCAAGGCTCCTAGAAAAAGTGCGGCTGGTGGGACTCGAACCCACACGCTGTCACCAGCGTCAGATTTTGAGTCTGATGCGTCTGCCAGTTCCGCCACAGCCGCAGAAATAAACTGCTTAAATATAATAGCATATCTTTTCCAAGAATGCAAGGAAAATTTTTCGTAATTTCTTAGCTTATCTTAATCGTTCTTTAAGGAAAAACATGGATTATTCACCTGACGTTCATACTTCGTTCAAATTCAAACAGTATAATAACGGCATAAGATAAAACAAAGCCATAAAAGATATGGAGGGATAGAGCATGTACGAATATGATGAGTACAATCCGAAAAAGAAAGATGAATATGAAGAAACAGAGCAGGAATCCATTGACTATTCCGCAGACGGCATGGAAGACGAACCCCATGTAGACGGAGAATCCATAGAGATGGAGGCAGAGGTGATTTCCGGCGAGGAATATACAGAGGAAATTTCCGGTGAGCAATTTTCCGAGGAGGAGGGCTTTTCTGAACAGGAAAGCGTTTCGGAAGCCACTGCTGAGGAAGGCGCAGAGAAAGCAGAAGCCTTTGCGGAAGAAACCGCAGAAGCAGAGCAGGAATATACAGGTCCCTGCGTCAGAGAATATCATTATGAGGAAAAGGTGAAAAAGCCGAGAAGAAAGCAGAGCGGAAACGGCTGGAAGAAATTCATTGCAGCCTGTCTGGTTTGCAGCATCGCAGGCGGCTCTGCGATTGGGGTCAGCTACAGTGCGGCACAGAGCCATTTCGGAAAGGAAACCGGTGCAAAGACCGCATCCACAAGCAATACGGAAAGTGTATCCTATCTGACGAACGGGCTTTCCACTGTGGATATCGTGAAGAAGGTAAAGCCCTCTGTTGTCAGCGTTTCCACTACCACAACAGGCGTGACACAGTATATGGGGCATTTCACCGTACCATACGAAGCAGAGGGCGCAGGCAGCGGCGTGATCTTCTATTCGGATGATGATAAGATTGCCATTGCGACAAATAACCATGTCATCGAGGGTGCAAATTCCATTTATGTGACACTGGACGGCGATAAGAGCGTACCGGCGAAGGTAGTCGGCACAAAGAGCGAATCTGATCTGGCGGTGCTTTCTGTTTCCTGGTCTGATTTGAAAAAGGCAGGCGTGGAAAAGGTAACAACCGCAACCTTCGGCGATTCGGATGACCTTGAGGTCGGCGAATGTGTCATTGCTATCGGCAACGCCATGGGTATGGGGCTTTCCGCAACGGACGGCATTGTCAGCATGAAGGAGCAGACCATTAACGTAGACGGCAATTCCCTGACCGTTTTGCAGACCAGCGCGGCAATCAACAGCGGCAACAGCGGCGGCGCACTGGTAAACAGCAAGGGTGAGGTCATCGGTATCAATACGGCAAAATATAATTCCTCTATGGCGGAGGGCATGGGCTATGCCATCCCCAGCAATCAGATTAAGCCAACCGTAGAAAGCCTGTTGGAAACAGGCACACAGCCGCAGCCCTATATCGGCATTACCGGTACAAACGCATCTCTGTATAACCTTGAGGTCGGCGCACTGGTGCTTGAGGTAAAGGACAACAGCCCTGCGGCAGCGGCAGGTCTGAAATCCGGCGACATTATCACACAGTTCAATGGCAAGACCATTAAGGATATGGACAGCCTGCTGAACGCAATGGACAGCTCGGATATCGGCAAAAAGGTTGACCTGACGGTTGTGAGAGATAACAAGGATAAAATCAAGCTGCAGCTTACCGTTGCGGATAAAAACAGCTAAAGCAGTGCATACAGATAAAAATTAAGAAAAAATGCGGTTGAAATGCCGATTCACATACATTCACATAGATTCTTCCTATCAACGACCGAAAAAATCGAATGAGATAGATAAACTTGCATCAGAAAAACTCCTATTGCAGACAGTGTAGACAGCTTGCAGTAGGAGTTTTTTTGTAGGGGGATATTTTTATTTGTCTGTCATGACTTTTTCGGCAAACTCCGTCACAACAATGGAATCATAAGGGATTTCCTGCGAAAGCTCCTTTCCTTCCATCATGATTTTCTGGATGAGGACAAAGCCTTCGGGGGAAACGGTCGGGTCGGTTTTCCAGGTATCCTGTTTCTGATAGCGCTCCACGATGGTGGTGAGGGTATCGAGGTCGGTTTCGGCAAACTGCGGCTGAATTACCTTTGCAATTTCTGCGGCAGAATGGCTTTCTACCCATTGCTGCCCTTTATAAATGGCACGGGTGAAGGCTTCGACGACATCGGGATGTGCCTGCAGGAAAGCATCCTGTGCCATATAAACGGTGTAAGGCACATAGCCGCTTGCTTCACCCAGAGATGCCACAATATGCCCCTTGCCGCTCTGCTCAAGCGTGGTTGCGGCAGGCTCAAATTCTACGGTATAATCGCCGACCTCTCCCAGAAATGCGCCTGCGGTGGATGTGAAATCAATGTTGTTGATGATTTCCATATCCTTACCGATAGTCATGCCGTTTTCCTTGATGACATATTCCAGAACCATTTCCGGCATGCCGCCCAATCTGCCGCCGATGACGGATTTTCTTTCCAAATCAGACCATTGGAAATCGGGCTCATCCTCTCTGGAAACAAGGAAATTGCCTGCGCGCTGGGTCAGCTGGGCGAAGGTTTTGGGGTAATCTGCCTTCCCTTCGGCATAGACATACAGACCTGCCTCTGTGCCAAGCAGGGCAATATCCGCGGAATCGGAAAGCAGGGCAGTCATGGATTTATCCGCACCATTGCCGACCGCAACGCTCACATCTAAGCCCTCCTCCTCGAAAAAGCCCAATTCCTGTGCGACATACTGCGGCGCATAAAAAACAGAATGGACGACCTCATTCAGACGGACGGGGGTCAGCGTTTCCTCTGCCGTTTCTGTGCCGCAGCCAACTCCTGCGGACAGGCAGAGCGCCCCCGATAAAGCCAAGCAAAGTTTCTTTTTCATAGCCGTTCCTCCTAAGAGACTGATTCTGATTTATGATATGCCATATCCTGGAAAAAGGTGTGCTGTATTTTTTTTCGTGTCAGATATATTTTTTCGCGATTTTGTAGTATAATTATTTTTAATATGGAAAATTAGGCTTATACCGCCTTGTATATAAATTTTGTGATGACAGGAGGCTATTTTCATGGCTGAAAAAATCATGCTGATTGACGGCAACAGTATTGTGAACCGTGCATTTTACGGCGTTCCGCTGCTGACTAACGGAGAAGGTCGCTATACCAACGGGGTATATGGATTTCTGAATATTTTATTTAAGCTTCTGGATGAGGAGCAGCCCGATTATCTGGCGGTGGCGTTTGATTTGCATGCGCCCACCTTCCGCCACAGAACCTTTGACGGCTACAAGGGAACCAGAAAGGGTATGCCGGAGGAACTGCGCGAACAAATGCCCCTTTTGAAGGAGGTGCTGCAGGCCATGCACATCCCTATTTTCGAGCAGGAGGGCTTTGAGGCGGACGATATTCTGGGGACGCTTTCCGCTCTGGCGGAGAAAAACGGCATTGTGCCTGTTGTGGTTTCGGGGGACAGAGACCTTTTGCAGCTGGCAGGGGAAACCCTCAAGGTGCGGATTCCCAAAACAAAGGGCGGACGCACGGAAACAGAGGATTACTACGCGGCGGATGTGCAGGCGAAATATGGCGTGACACCTGCCGAATTTATTGATATGAAGGCACTGATGGGGGATGCGTCCGATAATATCCCCGGCGTGCCCGGCATTGGCGAAAAAACCGCGGCGAAGATTATCACGCAGTATCACGATATTGAAACGGCGATTGCCCATGCGGCGGAAATCAAACCGAAAAAGGCATCCGAAAACCTTGCGGCGTATCAGGAGCAGGCAAGATTGAGTAAATTTCTGGCGACGATTGTGCGGGATATGCCTTTAGAATGGGATAAGGAGACCCTGAAAATCGGCGATATGTTTAACCAGACGGCATACGAATTGGTAAAACGTCTGGAATTTAAGAGCATGTTCAGCCGCTTTGAGGGGAGTGCTTCCACGCCCAAGCAGGCAGAGCAGACCTATCGCTTTGTTGCGGATAGGGAAGGTGCGAAGGAGGTGCTTGCCGCGCTCAAAAAGGGCGAGGTCGGGTATGCCTTTGTTTACGAAAACGAGGAAGGACAGGGGCTTGCGCTCTATCAGGAGCAGCTTGGCGGTGTCTGGATGGAAGCATCCATGGCATTTTTGATGCAGGAGCTTCTGGAGATATTTCAGCCGTTTTTTGCGGACAGCGCATACCGTAAAATCGGGCATGATGTGAAGAAGGATATCCGTTTCCTGCGCAGCTATGGCTATGACGGCTTTACGGCGGAATTTGATACCGCTATCGGGGCGTATATCCTCAATGCGACGGGCAGCTCCTACGAATATGACGATATTGCGGCAGCCTTTCTGAATGAAACCTATCCTTCGCAGGAGGAGGTTTTCGGGAAGGGCAGAACGAAAAAGGCCTTTGCTGCGTTGCCCGAAGCAGAACGCACCGCCTATGGCGCAAGGCAGGCGGAGATTTTCTTCCGCGCAAGAAAAGTGATGGAGGAGCGGCTTGCGGAAAATGAGCAGAAAAGCCTGTTTTATGATATGGAAATGCCGCTGATTTACGTTCTGGCGGATATGGAAAAATACGGCATCAAGGTGGATAAGGCGGCGCTTTTGGCGTATCAGAAGCGTCTGGGCGAAAGTCTGGACGGCATGGAAGAAGAAATTTACGCATTGGCAGGGGAAAAATTCAACATCAATTCCCCGAAGCAGTTAGGCGTGATTTTATTTGAAAAGCTGGGGCTGAAGGGCGGCAAAAAGACCAAAACGGGCTATTCCACCGCGGCGGATGTGCTGGAAAAGCTGCGGACGGCGCATCCCATTGTGGAGCGGATTCTGCACTACAGACAGCTGGCGAAGCTGAAAAGCACCTATGCGGACGGACTTCTGGCGGTGATGGATGCCGAAACGGAGAAGATTTATTCCACCTTCAACCAGACCATTACGGCAACGGGACGGATTTCCTCAACAGAGCCGAATTTGCAGAATATTCCTGTCCGTCTGGAGCTGGGCAGAGAGCTTCGGAAAATCTTCATTCCCGAAAGTGCGGAATTCTGCTTTCTGGATGCCGATTATTCGCAGATTGAGCTGCGTGTACTGGCGCATATCTCCGGGGATGAAAGCCTGATTGCAGCGTTCAAAAGCAATCAGGATATTCACCGCATGACGGCTTCGCAGGTATTCCATGTGCCGTTTGACGAGGTGACACCATTACAGAGAAGCAATGCCAAGGCGGTTAATTTCGGCATTATCTACGGCAAGGGCGCGTTTAGCTTGGGGCAGGATTTAGGCATCAGCCGCAAGGAGGCGGAGGAGTACATCAACGCTTACTTCGCGAGATATCCCAAAATCAAGACCTTTATGGAGGATACGATTAAAAACGGGACGAAAAACGGCTATGTCTCTACGCTTTGGAACCGCCGCAGAAATATGCCCGAATTGCAGAGCAGCAATTTCATGCAAAGGGCGGCAGGTGAACGCGCGGCAATGAATATGCCTATTCAGGGCACTGCTGCGGATATTATTAAGCTGGCAATGATCAAGGTGCATCGTGCCTTGCAGGAGGGCGGCTATCGTTCTCGTCTGATTTTGCAGGTACACGATGAGCTGCTGATTGAAGCATATAAAGAAGAAAAGGAGGCTGTCGCAAAAATCCTGAAGGAAAACATGGAGCATGCGGCGGATTTACTGGTTCCCTTGGATGTGGATGTGCATGAGGGCGCATCGTGGTTCGAGGCGAAATAAAAAAGAGGGGAAACGAAATGAAGGTAATCGGTTTGACAGGCGGCACGGGCAGCGGCAAAAGCGTTGTCAGCAAAAGCCTTGCGGCGGCAGGCGCAGTGGTGATTGATGCGGATAAAATTGCACATGAAATCATTTTAAAAGGCGAGCCCGCATATCAGGAAATTGTGAAGTATTACGGAACGGGAATTTTGGATGCAAAAGGAAATATCATCCGCAGAAGGCTGGGGGAAATTGTATTCCATGATGCCGAAAAGCTGGCATTTTTGAACCAATGCACCCATAAATATATCTGTGCGGAGGTGGACAGACAGATTGCCAAGGCGGAGAAGGAAAACACCGCCAAGGCAGTGATTCTGGATGCGCCGCTTCTGCTTGAGGCAGGTCTGGAAAGCCGCTGTGATATGGTTTGGGTGGTCTATGCCGATCCGGAGGTGCGCGCAAAACGTGTGATGGCACGCGATGGTGTCAGCTATGACCTTGCCAAGGCGCGCATTGCCAACCAGAAAAGCTGGGAGGAATATAAGAAGTCGGCATCGGTTGTGATTGATAACAGTAAAGAGCTTGCCTATTTACAGGGGCAGTTGGATGAAATTTTAAAAACAATATAAAAGGAAGCAAGGAACAATGATTCGATGTATCAGGAAATTGTTTACGCTGGCGGTGGTTCTGGTGCTGCTGGCGGCGTTTGGCTATAGTGTGGTTTTGCCGCGTGTGCTGCCTTTGCAGTATCGGGATATTGTGGAGCAGTATGCGGCGGAATATGGCTTGGAGGAGGCCTTTGTGTATGGTGTGATTTTCTGCGAAAGCCATTTTGAGCCGGATGTCATTTCTTCTGCGGATGCCGTTGGGCTGATGCAGGTGACGGAGGAAACGGGAAAATGGGCGGCGGCACAGATGGGACTTGACCCCGCAACCATTGACCTGACCGATCCGGATACGAATATCCATATCGGTTGCTGGTATTTAAGCTGGCTGAATGAGAAATTCGGCGGTGTTTCGGAAACCGTTCTGGCAGGCTATAACGCAGGGCATGGCAGCGTGGCGCGGTGGCTTGCGGATGAGGAAATGAGCTGGGACGGCATTACGCTGGATGAAATTCCATACGAGGAAACGAAAAGCTATGTGAAACGAGTGAAGCTGGCGGAGCAGGCATATCGGCTGCGGCTGCGCCTGCAAGCGTATCTGGAGGAAACTCCGTTTGGTGTGTATGCAGACAGAACTGCGGATTTGGAAGGAAATGAAGAATGATGAAAAAAAGGATTTTTCTCCTTTTGCTGATTTTCTGCCTTGGGCTTGGCGGCTGTGGCAAGAAGGAGGAGCAAACGAAGAAGAAAACGACAGCAACAGAGGAGACGGGCGTTGCATCCAAAGAGGCAATGCTGACGCTTTCCATGCGGATTCCGGAAACGCTGAATCCGTTGCTGAACAGAGAAGAAACGGTTGATCGTATCCTCAAGCTGCTGTTTCTGCCGCTGGTTGATTTTGACGAAAGCGGCAAGGCATGCCCTGCCGTGGCGCAGAACTGGGAATTTTCGGCGGATGGCAGAAGCCTTTCCATGAATCTGAACAGCAATATCAGATGGCAGGATGGAACAGCACTGACGGCGGATGATGTGGTCTATTCCGTCAATACCCTGCGAAATGCTCCGGAGGATGCGGTGTATAAGCAGGTGATGAATTATGTGAGCGGCTGCAGCAAAACGGGAACGAATTCCGTTGTGATTACCTTCCGCGACAGCTTCAGCTCAAATATTGATGCGCTACGATTTCCGGTTATTCCTGCCGGCTATTACAGCGGACAGGGCGATACGGGCACGAAGCCTGTCGGGGATGGCCCGTATGAAATGGAATCCTATCAGCAGGCATCGGAAATGAAGCTGAAGGCAAGTGCGTCCTATTATGGGAGCACGCCGCAGATTTCCGAAATTCGCGTGAAGATGACCGCCGGAGAGGAAACGGATATCAACGCGTTTGAGCAGGGCATGACGGATGTGCTTGTGACAAACGCCATGGATGCAGGCAAATACGCGGACGAAAGCGTTTCGGGGATGCACCAGTTTACCTCAAATCAGTATGATTTTATCGGCTTTAACTTCCGCAAGGAGCTTTGGAAGGATAAATCTGTCAGACAGGCGGTTGCGTATGCGGTGCCGCGGGATAATCTTAAGGAAAGCGTGTATCTGAATTATGCCGCTATGACGAATACGCCCATCAACCCGAAAAGCTGGCTTTACGAGGAAAACGTGGCGACGTATGAATATAATCCAACAATGGCGACAACCTTCCTGAAAAACAGCGGCTGGACGGATGCGGATAAGGATGGCAAGCTGGAAAAGGAAATCAGCGGCATAAGGCAGAGCCTGCGCGCGACCATTCTGGTAAATCAGGAAAACACGGGGCGGGTACAGATTGCCTCGAAGCTGAAGGAGGAGCTGACGGCGATCGGCTTTGAGGTGACACTGGACAAGGTGGACTTTGAAACCTATCAGCAGAGCTTGGAGAGCGGACAGTTTGACCTTGTGGTGGGCGGCTGGAAATGCTCAGAGGTGACGGATTTAACACCATTTTTCGGCACGGGCGGCAGCCTGAATTATATCGGCTACAGCGATGCGGATATGGATACCCTGCTGACGGCGGCAAGGACGGCAGTCGGCGAAGGGCAGACGCTTCTGGCTTATAGCAGCCTGCAGAAAAAGCTTGCCGAGGAGCTGCCTTATATCAGCATTGCCTACCGCAATCAGGCGGTTTTTGCATCTAAAAATATCGGAGGAGAAGTACATCCTGTGGAAAGCAATGTGTTCCGTGGGATTGAAGCGTGGACGTATCAGAAGGGGGAATAAGGATGTCTGAAATCAGAACAAATCCTTTTACGGGCGAGATGTCACTTTATGCGGAGAACAGAAGAAATCGCCCCTATGAATTTGTCCATAATACAGAAAGAAAACATGCAAACAGCGAGAAATGCCCCTTCTGCGGCGGACATGAGGCATGGACACCGGATGCCATTTATCAGGATGGCCCTAACGGGGCATGGCAGATGCGCGTGTTTCCGAATAAATTTCCGACTGTCCGAGAGGATTGTACGGATGCGGCAGAGGAGCCGTTTTATACCCAGACCGCAGGAAGGGGAAGGCACGAGATTCTGGTGGATACGCCTGACCATGATGCTACGATTGATACCTTCGATGCGGCGCATATCGCAAGCATTTTGCAGGTATTACAGGATAGACTGCATTTTTTCCGCAATCGTGCAGATACGCAGTATGTGCAGATTTTCAAAAACTGCGGGCCCTCCGCAGGGATGAGCATGCACCATTCGCATTGGCAGGTGGTGGGGCTGCCTGTTGTGCCGAAGCGTGCGGCAACCATGGCGGAGGCTATGCGCAGAGAGGACTGCCTGTTCTGCAAAATGCTTGCCTACGAAAAGGAAACGAACAGGCGTATTGTGGCGGAAACAGAGCATTTTCTTGCGCTTACGCCCTACGCCGGACGCTTTGCCTATGAGCTCTGGCTTGCCCCGAAGACACATCAGCGTGATTTTGGCGAGATGAGCGCGGAAGAACGGCAGGAGCTTGCGGCACTTTTGCGGAAGATGCTTGGAAGGGTAACGGGTATTCGTGAGGATATCGGCTATAACATTTGCGTGATGGATGGCCCGAGAGATACGGATTTCCATTGGCATATTGAGATTTTGCCAAGAATCGGCGGCTTTGCCGGGTTTGAATTTGCGACCGATTGCTATATCTGCATGGTCAGCCCCGAAAATGCCGCGGTGTATTATCGGAAAGAGGAAGCAGAATAAAAAATAGAAAATGAAAAAGGGCGTTTCTCAAAGAAAGAGAAGCGTCCTTTTTGGTTAGAGTGATTTTTGTTACAGCAATTCCTTGTAATCGCGGAAGGAGCAGTCTGCCAGTGCGGTGATTTTATCCACATCCGTCTGTCCGCGAAAGTCCTCATCCAGAACGGCATATACCCGGAAGCCTGCCGCCTTTGCACCTCTTACTGCATAGAGCGCATCCTCGAATACGGCAGTTTCCTCCAATGTGCCACCCATTTTTTCCATGGCGGTCAGAAATGCCTTACCGTCCTCCTTGTAAACCCCCAGCTCTGTGCAGGTCAGGATGCAGTCGAAATATTTGCGGATATCCAGACGGTCTAACGCAGGCTGGATATACCCTGCTTCGGATGCCGTGAGGATGCACATCTTCACGCCCTTTTTTGCCATTGCCTCCAGATATTCCTTCGCGGAGGGACGCAGGGGAATGGTGTATTTATATGCATCTGTTACATAGGATGTAATTTCATCCACAATCTGCTGTGCGTCAAACGGAACGCCTAAATCATGCCTGAAATATTCCGCCGTCTGGTAAAGCGTCAGTGTTTTTACAACATCATGGATATCCTCCGGCACTGCAAAGCCGTGTTTTTCCAGAAAGGCTGCGCCGGTGCCGTGCCATGTGGGCATAGAATCAATAAGAGTGCCGTCTAAATCAAAAATAATATACTTCATGTTTAAAATTCCTTTTCTTATCTGTATTTGTCGATTTTTTTCGTTGGTGGTCAATGCGCCTGCAAAAATTTTAGCATTTTTTATGGAAATTGACAAGAGCGAGATGGGCGGCGAAAAATGGCGATTCTGATTTATTCCCTTCGGAAATATATTGTTAGAAAAAACAACGCGGAGGGAATTTCGTATGAAGGCTTGGAAACGGATACATATCACAAAAAAACGGGCGGCATGCGGCGTGCTGGGGCTTTTGCTGCTTGCGGCGGCGTATATGGGCGTGCCAAGGGCGGCGGAGAAGGTTTTTGCCGTTGCAGAGGGGGAAAGAAGGCTGCCGATTTATTGCGTGCAGACGGAGAAGCCGCAGGTTTCCGTCAGCTTCGATGCGGCTTGGGGAGCCGATGATACAGATGAGCTGCTGCGGATTCTAAAGGAAAATGACGTAAAGGCAACATTTTTTCTTTGCGGCTATTGGGTGGAAAAATATCCGGAGGAGGTGAAGAAAATCGCCGCGGAAGGGCACGATTTGGGTAACCATTCCGCTACACATCCGCACATGAGCCGGATTTCCTCCGAGGAAATTGCACAGGAATTGCAGAAGTGTCATGAAAATGTGAAGAAGCTTACGGGAGTGGAGATGGAACTGTTTCGCCCACCCTTTGGGGAGTATGATAACCATGTGATTGAAACAGCGGAGCAGAATGGGTATTATACCATTCAGTGGGATGTGGATACACCCACAACAAAAAGAAAGGCAGTCAGAGCCCTTGAAAAATCAAGGTTTGTGACCGCCGTTTTTTATATTAAAGCTAACGGAAAGCCCATCCTCAGAGAGATAAACAGTGCGAATGAGAGAGCGTGCAAGCTGCCGTTTCTGTTCAATATCCATCTGTTCCCAATCGGTAGCGGAAAAGGGCGTAACCTCATTGATATTATATTCCGAAATGGTTTCGTTGTAGCGGTGCAGGAGCAGCTGCTTTTCGTGATGCAGGGCTTCAATCCTTTGGTTGATATACTGTGCGGAAACGTGGCTGACGCTTTCCAGAGAGAGAATCAGGTTTTCGATTTTGGCATCAATTTTGGAAATCCTGCTTTGAAATTCCTTTGCAGCGGCATCGGTATTTTGCCGATGAATGAGGTTATAGGAGGCGGCATGTTGAATTAAGCTTGCCTGCACCTCTGCCTCAATCTCCCGTACCCGATGGGTTTGCTTTGCGGTACAGGCCTTATGCAGATATTTCCCCGAACAGCAGAAATACGGCACCTGTCCCTCCTTTGTTTTGCTGAAGCGGATGGTAAAGGCATAGCCGCAGTGAGCGCATTTTACCAAGCCTGTCAGCCACGAGTGCTTGCCCTTATATGTATTTTTGATTTGCCTATTGCGAGACAGCTTTTGCTGACAAAAGAGGAAGGCTGTGCTGTCCACAATGCCTTCGTGGTGTCCTATGGCAAGCAGATGATTGGAAACATCCTTGTATTTCCGCTCGTTGGCATCCCGCTTGCCGACCAGAATACAGCCATGCACGCCGTCGAAATCCTCCGGTGGATTCGCCAGAATTGCCCCCTTGGCTTTGTAAAAATTATAAACGGCGGTATCCGCACGGACATAAGCCGGGTTTTTCAGGATAGAGGACAGCTTGGCATTATCGAAATTCACACCGCCGGAGGAAGCGGAGCCATCCTGTATGAGCTGCCGCTGCACATCCGCAAGACTGGAATAGGGCAGGGCGTACAGCTCGAAGATACGCTGCACAACGGAAATCTGCTCGTTTGGCTGACAGATGGTTGCCTTCTTTCCGTCAATCATGGTTTTCACAAGGTCGAACCCGAAGGCAGCAGGGCCGCCGCCCCAGGCACCCTTTTTCACACGGGCATAGTAGTTATCCCGCACACGCTCCGCAATGGTTTCCCGTTCCAGTTGGGCGAATACCACGATGATATACAGCATGGCACGCCCCATGGGGGTAGAGGTATCGAATTTTTCCGTGGCGGAAACGAAGGAAATGTGGTTCGATTCCAGAATATTGATGAAATCCGCAAAATCCAGAATGGAACGGCTGATACGGTCTAAGCGGTAGACTACAACCTTTTCAATTCTGCCGCTTTGCACATCTGCCATCATTTCATGGAAGGCGGGGCGGTTTGTGTTCTTGCCGGAATAGCCGCTGTCCTGATAAATTTTGAAATCCTCCGAGAAAACCTCACGCTTGGCATATTCAATCTGAGATTCGATGCTGATGCTGTCCTTTTTCTCGATGGATTGCCGTGCATAAATTGCAATCATAAAAAAGACCTCCTTCTGTCTATAAAAATGTATAGCAAAGAAAGCGGTCTTATGATACAATACTGTTGCGAGGAGTGGTTGTATCATGCGACCGCTTTATGAATCCTCTTTCTCTGCGCCAACAGGGAGAGGGGATTTTTTATTTAAATTTCTTTATAGTAATCAGATAATTTTTTCAGCACCGGCAGGAAGGATGTAGCAATATCCTTTGCGATGGCAGCGGCAACGCGGTCATCATAGATATGCGAGGTGCTGTTTCTGGAGCTGAGCATTTTCAGCCAGACTGCTTCATCATCAATCATGTGGTTTTCATAGGCGGCACGCAGCACCTGCTTGGGAAAATGCAGATCATTGGAAAAGCCTTGGTCAATGAGATATTCCTTGGAGGCTTTCCATGCCAACTCAAATGTAAACTCGAACCGCTGAATCAGACCGTCACGAATGACATCGTTATCGGGATGATTGCGGTATTCTATATTTGCTTCATCCAACCGCTGGACAGCTTTCAGATAATTTTCAATCTTTTTCATAAAGCACAACACCATCCTTTTCAATATTCTTTATCAGCTCTGCATCGGTATAGGCTGTCACATGGACAAGGTCGCACTTCAGCAGGGTTGGCAGGTCATAAATATCACACCAGAAGCGTGCTTGGTTTTCCTCCGGCATGCCGTAGATAGCAAGGTCAATGTCGCTGCGCTCGTGGTTGTCTCCTCTGGCGCGAGAGCCAAAGAGAAGGATTTTTTCTGCGTTGTATTTCTCGCCCAGTGCGGCGATGAGGGAGTATAGTTTTTCCATGGAAACCTCCGGAATTTTATTTAAAGTGGTTTTTTCTTTCCTGTTGGCGCGGGAAGGGGGATTTTTTATTTTTTTACAAGTATCTTTTTACGGATGCAATGAGCTGCTCCTTGTACAGATACAGGTCATTTAAGCTTTCGATATAATATCTGGTGAAGTTTTTGTTTTCATCAGGAATGTATAGCTGACTTCTTTTTGTGTCGAAATTCAAACGGCAGATAGGCTTTCTATTGTTATCCTTATAAAGGATGCCGAAATAGCTTTCTGTGTCCCTATGAACCACGTCATTTACGTCTACGGTCCCTGCTAAGATACCGCGAATAATATAAAAGGATTCGATTTCTTCCTGCGTGGTTACTATTTTGGACTTTGGTTCTTCCGGCTCAGGCGCTGCAGCTTCTGCATTATTCTCCGAATCGGATTCTTTTAGATTTAATGCAGAGGATATTTTCTGATTAACCAAATCATTGATAAACCCTGTGAGTGATTTTTTAACGATGGGGCGAAATTTATCAATTACCTTCTGTGTTTTTGCACCCTCGTATGTATTTGTAAGGATAAACCGAATGAAATCATCAGAGGGATTATCCAATTCATTTGCCAAGACACCCTTCATTAAGCTGGTATATTTTAATTCGGATGCAGTGCTAAAAATATTATCGCTGTCAAAATTGGCTTTGATGAACTTTTTCAGCTCGGCAAGCTGATAGTCCTTAATATCGAAAAGGTTGATTTCCAGAAATGGGGATAAATCCATTTTATTGGATTCTTCCAAATCGGTATAGAATCTATAAACAATCCCATTTGTAAGGATACCAAACTTGGCAGATGAGGCACCGAAATAGCGGAATAGCTGAGAACCGTGTTTGTCTAGTGTTTCTCCGCACCATTTACATTCCACAAGGATAATCGGCTCGTCATTTTCTAAAATGGCATAATCAACCTTTTCTCCTTTTTTGATGCCGACATCAGCAGTAAATTCAGGACAGAATTCACTGGGATTGAAAACGTCATACCCAAGGAGCTGAAAGAATGGGATAATCATAGACATTTTAGTAGCCTCTTCGGTTTGGATACTTGAATGAATTTGCTCCACTCTTGCGGCAAATTGTTTGATTTGGTCATTGAATTCTGTTGGCATAGTTACCCCTCCTTAATTTGACAATGTTTTCGTATTGTGATATTTTTTGTATAGAAAGCTACTGAACAGTGACTTTCTTTTCCCCTTGTGATATGGCAGTATCACAGGGGGAGTTTTTTATTTATCGCACTGTACTTAAAAATGCGACAGCTTTCCCAATGACACGAACTTGATTCATTTCCTCACCATAGTATTGCTTGTCTGCATACATCGGATTTTCAGCGGAAAGGCGAATTTTATCATTCTCACGAAAAAAGCGTTTCAGCGTTGCCTCCGATTCACTCTCTACACCATCAATCAGAACGGCAGCAATTTCTCCATTTTCCACAGAGTTTTGCTTTCTGATATAAACAATATCCCCATCAAAAATGCGGGCGTTTATCATACTGTCCCCTTTGCAGCGAAGGGCAAAATCGGCATGAACGTCGGTATCCATATCAACATATTCAGCAACATTTTCCGTAGCCAGAATCGGTTCTCCGCAGGCAATCGTGCCGAGCAGAGGGATTTTTCTGGTTTTGGGTAGGGGGAGGATATTGGATGGAGTATCATCGCCTTCTTCATCTCCCATGAGTTTCATTGTGGTTGTTTGAAGAGCCTTTGCAATCGCCGAGATTTTTGATTGTGTTAAATCTACTTTTCCCTGTTCGATTTTTGTTATCATAGAACGGTCATAACCGACCAGCTCTGCAAGCCGAACCTTTGTCATTCCTAACTCTTCTCTTCTGGTTTTTATATTTTCATAAAGTGTCAACATATTTTCACACTCCTTTTTCTGTAATATAGCATAGATGTGAAAATAATTCAACATTTTTTTGAAAAAAGGTTGACACAAATTCAACTGAATGATATGCTAAGAATGTGAATTTAATTCAACAACGAGAGGGGTGAGAGAATGACAAATACTGAATTGTTCCGAAATAAGGTTGAAGAAATTGGCGTTACATATACCTTCATTGCTTCAAAAATCGGAATCACCAGAGAGGCACTCTATAATAAAATAAACAATGGAACAGAGTTTAAAGCCTCTGAAATCGCTGTTTGCTCAAAGGTTTTGCAGTTAAGCAGTAAAGAAAGAGATAAAATTTTTTTTGATGTAGAGTTGAATTAAATTCAACAATGTAAGTGAAAAACGGTAAAAAGATAAAGATGCAAGCTAAGGGAGGTGCAGAAGATGGACCATAAAAAAGCCACCAACAGTGGGTGGCAGAAATCAAACAACAATGGGAAGAAAATAGAAATGGTTGGAGGTATCAGATTATTCTTTCCCATATTGCTTTATTAAAGTGATAATTGATACTACCAGAGCGAGGGTAGAGGTGAGTTATTAAACATGATTTTGGTTACTGTCCTGAAACATCTTTAATGCGGGATATTTGCCATTGATGATTTCTGAGAATGCGGGATCTGTGAATAAGGATTCGATTTCAGCCTTATATAGATTGTTGAAATTTTCTCGGTTGACTGCGCCAGAGCGGTAGTGCTGACAGGCAAATTCATAAGCTTTTACCAAATCTTCTTTGGCGGATATAGCGGCAGATTTCTCGTGGAGAGCAAGGTCAGAAATATCTTTGTTAAAAACAATCCTATTTTCTGTAGCGGATGAAAGGTTGGATTTTGCTAAAGAAATTTGAGCAAAAATAGTAGCTTCCAGAGATGCAGAAGAATAAAGCTTGTTTTTGAAATAAACAGCTAAAGAAATAATGAGAGCAATGATAGATATTCCGAGGGAGACTTTTTCAAAAATAGACATTATATCAACTCCTTTTCTATTCAGCATAAGGAAGATGGAGAAAAATGTCAAGCAAAGTGAAAGGGGAGAGAATACAATGGCAGATTTACTTGCCACATTTGCCCTGCTGACCTTTGCGGGTGTGGAAGCGGCGTACAGAGCCAAGGAGAAGGATAACAAGGAATAGGACAAAATCGGCAGTACATACAGTGTAACGGGAGGTGGTTTTATGCCGAGGAGAGCACCAAAAAAGTACAACGTAACCATTACTTACTGCGAGCATACACCGGAGGAAGAGGCACGCATCAGCGAGCAGGTGAGAGAGGCGATTTATCAAGCCAAAATGATTGCCATAAAGAAAAGAGAGGAAGCGGCGGCAAAGGAAGCGGCAAATACATAAGAGGGGCTTTGCCCCATGAGGTGGACAAGCTATGAAAGGGTGAGATTATGAAAAAACGCAGGCGTTTGCGGAAACCGATTCGCTGGGCGTTACGGTTTGTGTGCTACGCCGTAGCGGCAATCGTAGCGGATCTGACGGTAATCGGTGCAATTCTGTATTACTTCGGAGATATGTACATTATGGCGGCTCTGGGTGTGTGCCTGGGGGTGAATATTCTGACGGAGTATTTCTTCTTCAGGGATGAATTTTGCAAGGAAAAATAAAATATCCCCTTTGGCGGTGGCACGCCTCGGGGGAATGGATAAATATTCACTTACAGAATAACAGAAACAGGAGGGAAATGCAATGGAAAACTGGACAGGCACGATGCAGATCAACCGTGTGGACGGGGAGCCTTTGCTGAAAAGCGGAGAATGGCAGTATGACCCTTGGTGGAACTGCTGGTACTTAAACGGGGAGAGCTTCCCTGCGGAGATTTGCAGGAAGGTGTTGTGATGGCATTTACATACACGGAAGACCCCAGAAAAGAGGAGGAATACGAACCCGAAGAACCGATGTGCCCTGTATGCGGCAGTGTGAAATGCGACTATTTCTACAAAAGGCATGGAGAAATCATCGGTTGTGACGATTGTATCAGAAGGGAAGATGTTTATGGATAACATGAGATATTACAACGCAGGCAGAGAGGTGCCGGATGCGGCGAAAAAAACCATCAAGGGCGGCAAGCTGAGCGGCTTTACGGATATCAACCCGATGTGGCGTATCCAGAAACTGACGGAGCTGTTTGGTGTATGCGGTGTCGGCTGGTACACGGAAATCAAGCGCATCTGGGCAGAGGAAGGCAAGGATGGCAGGGTAGCTGCTTTCTGCGAGATTCACCTGTATGTGAAGGTGGACGGGGAATGGAGCAGACCCATTGAGGGCATCGGCGGCTCTATGCTGGTGAACGTATTCAAGGGTTCGCCGGAGACCTCGGACGAGTGCTACAAGATGGCGTATACGGATGCCATCAGCGTGGCGGCGAAGGCATTAGGCATCGGTGCGGATGTTTACTGGGCGGCAGGCAGAACGAAATACAGTCAGGACGAAAAGAAGGAGCCTGTATACTGCACCAGATGCAAACAGAAGCTGAAGGATGAAATCAAGACATCCAAGAGAACCTTTACGGCACAGGAATATTTTGATAAATTCGGCGGTCTTTGCCCCGATTGTGCTACAGCGGACTACGCGGCAAGAAAGAACAAGGGTGAGGGCGAATGATGGAAACCTACGGTACATACAACGGCATTAAGTTTCTGATGGATGGGAGCATGGAGCTTTCCTTTCTGGTGCCGCACCACGAAAAGAGCCACCTGCTGGCGAGTATTGATGAAATCACGCAGGCAGGCATGCCGACACTGGAAATTACGGCAAAGAAGAAGCGGAAAAAGCGTTCTCTGGATGCCAATGATTACCTCTGGGTGCTTTGCACGAAGATTGCGGAACGGCTACAGGACAGCAAGCTCAGCATCAGCAAGGAGGAGGTTTACCGCAAGCATATCCGCCTTGTGGGGAAATATGAGCCGCTGGCATTGCGTGCCGATGCGGTGGAGCGGTTCTGCGAAACATGGCAGAGAAACGGCACAGGCTGGCTGACAGAGGTAGTGGACAGTACACTGGACGGATGCAAGAAGGTGTTCGCCTATTATGGTAGCAGCACCTACGATACAAAGGAAATGAGCCGCCTGATTGACAGCGTGATACAGGATTGCGCGGCATTGCAGATTGAGACTATCCCGCCATCGGAATTAGATATGCTGTTAAAGGAGTGGGGAAGAAGCTCCGCAAAGCAAAAATAAGGGGGAATGAAATTGACAAACAGCAGACAGAAGGGAGCGAGGGGTGAGCGTGAGCTTGCCCGTATCCTGCGGGAATACGGCTATGACTGCCGCCGGGGGCAGCAATACTGCGGTGCAAACGGCGATGCGGATGTAGTTGGATTAGAGGGGATACATATTGAATGTAAACGGGTAGAACGGCTGAATCTTGAGGATGCGGTGGCGCAGTCCGTCAGAGACAGCAGGGCGGGAGAGCTGCCGGCGGTCTTTCACCGGAAGAACAACTTCGGTTGGCTGGTGACAATGCCGCTGGCGGATTTCATGCGGCTGTACCGGGACTATGAGCCGCCTGTGCCGTTTGCAGATAAGGCAGGTGACGAAGATGGAGAGAGATAGCTTTGTATTTTACCGCAGCTTTTACGATTCCATCAAGGGCTTAGGGGATGCGGAATTTGCCGAATGTATGCGTTTTCTGTGCGAATATGGGCTGAATGGAGCGGAGCAGACAGGCGGCACACTGGCGGAGGTGGTTTTGAAGATGGCGAAGCCGCAGATAGATGCCAATAACCAGAGAAGGTCGAATGGTGCGAAAGGCGGCAGACCGAAAACCAGTGGTTTTGAAAATAAAAACCAAGAATCAAAAAAAGAAACCAGTGGTTTTGAAAGTGGAAACCATAGGTTACAGGATGCAAAACCTAATGTAAATGCTAATGCTAATGTAAATGATAATGGTAATGAAAATGTGAATGTGAATGTATCGGATAAGCAGGACAAGCCTGCCAGACCACGCACATTCAAACCACCTTCCCTTGAAGAAGTGCAGGAATACTGCAAGAGCAGGCGAAGCAGCGTAAATGCGGAACGGTTCATGGATTACTATACCGCTAACGGCTGGAAGGTCGGAAAAAACAGCATGAAGGACTGGAAAGCCGCAGTACGAAATTGGGAAAGACAGGAAGCAGAGCGTTCGGAGAATGTGAGTGGATATTGCCGACAAGGTGCTTCAAACCAGAAGGGAGTGATCGGTCGTGCTGGATCTGAAAGCACTGATGCAGGCAGCGAAAAATACGACGGCACCGTCCTGTGAGGAGCGGATGGCGTTATACAACAGCAGAAGGGGCGACCTGACGGGATATGACTGCCCGATTTGCCGCAACAAGGGGTTTGTGTTTTTGATGAAGGATGGGTATGAATACACCATGGAGTGCGAGTGCATGGAGAAGCGCAGGGGCAAGTGGAGACTGCAAAAAAGCGGCTTGCAGGACATGGCGGAGCGGTATCGTTTTGAGACCTACGAGGCGAAAACAAGCTGGCAGAAATCCATCCTTGCGGCGGCGGAATGCTTCTGCGAGGAAAGGGAGGGGTGGTTTTACATCGGCGGACAGGTCGGGGCAGGGAAAACGCACATCTGCACCGCCATTGCGAATCGACTGATGCTACAGGGCAAGGGCGTGCGCTACATGATTTGGACGGAAGAAGCCACCAAGCTGAAGGCACTCAAGACGGATGACGAAGGCTACGAGCGCGAAATCAACAAGTGGAAAACGGCAGAGGTGCTGTATATCGACGATTTTCTGAAAACCAGAAACGGCGCACTGCCGACCGATGGGGACATCAATCTTGCGTTTGAAATCATCAACGCACGGTATAATAATCGCGCCCTGCGGACGATTTTTTCAGGGGAAAGAGGGCTGAATGAAATCATGGAGCTTGACGAGGCTATGGGCAGCAGAATTTATCAGCGGTGCGGCAAATATAAGCTGAAAATCGGATGGGGCGAAGGGCGGAACTACAGGACGAGAGAGGAGCTTGGGGTATGAATAAAGTGATTCTGATGGGACGGCTGGTAAAAGAGCCGGAGGTGCGGTATTCGCAAGGGGCAGAACCTATTGCGGTGGCAAGATACACGCTGGCGGTGAATAGACGTTTCAAACGGCAGGGAGATCAGGATGCGGACTTCATCAACTGCGTTGCCTTCGGAAAAGCGGGAGAGTTTGCGGAAAAATATTTCAAGAAGGGACAGATGGTTTCTGTTGTCGGCAGATTGCAGGTGCGCAGATGGGATGACAACGAAGGCAAAAAACGCTGGAGCACGGATGTGATTGTGGAGGAACAGTATTTCGCTGAAGGAAAGCATGACAGTGAAAAAAACGGCGGAAGCAAGCCGGCACCGGAACAGAACCGTCCCGCAGCGGCACCCAATAAGCCTGCAAAGCAGATGGGACTGGCGGAGCAGGAGGGGTTCTATCCGATTGATGAAAGCGTTGAAGATGATGATTTGCCGTTTTAAGGAGGGATAAGCATGACAAGAAAAGAAGCTCTGGAATATTTGAAACATCGTTTTATGGAGACCGGAAGTCCCTTGAACCCATCATGGGAATCATTGGAAGAACTTAAGAGACATTATGGAGCCATTGGTATAGCAATTTCTGCACTGGAACAGCATGTGCCGAAACAACCAGATCTTGAAGGTGATGGGTATGACGAGGATGGAGAGATTATATTTGACGAGTGGTTATGCCCCTGCTGCAGAACCAGATACGAGGTAGATTATGACGATTATAAGTTCTGTCCTAATTGCGGACAGGCTATTGATTGGAGTGTTGAGGATGACGATTGATGAAAAGATTAACCGGCTGAGAGAATCCGCGGAGAAATACAGGGCAAATACAAATGCTGAACCGCAGAATTCTTTTGAGGCAGAGGCGAAAAAGGTCGCAGAACATGAGGCAGAGAAAAATAAGCAGCTTGCTGACTGGCTGGAGGAACTAAAACGCTACAGGGACTTGGAAGAGCAGGGGCGGCTGTTGGTGCTGCCCTGCAAGGTCGGAGATACGGTGTATGAAATCCTCGAAGAAACCGTACCGAACCACTATTTTTATATCAGCGAGCACAAGGTGCAGGATGTATCGGTAAAGGCTGTCAAGTATGCTGACGAATGGGAACCGTATGACTATGAGAACCTGTATTTCACAAGAGAAGAAGCAGAAGCGGCACTGGAAAGAAAGAGAGGAGAGAAGTGCTGGTAATGGTTATTTTGGCAATTTTGATAATCGTGTACATAATGATTGGATATGGTCTTTTTTTGAATACACTCAGTGAAGAGTATATAAAAAGCGTATGGACACCGATTATTTGGTTTTTATGGATTATCGTGCTCTGGTTGCCCTATGGTGTTTATAGCTATCTGAAAGAAAGAAGGACAAAGGATGAATCTTGATGAGAAAATCAAACAGCACATTCCGCAGGACGAGCTGTTAGCGCAATTAGCAGAAGAATGTGCGGAATTATCGCAGGCGGCATTGAAGCTGCGGCGAGCGTTGACGGGTATCAACCCCACGCCAGTGACGGCGGAGGAGGCGAGGAAGAATCTGGTGGAGGAGACAGCGGATGTCTACAACGTACTGGGGCTGCTGTTGGATGCAGAGGATAACGCCGAGATATACGACATTATCCGGAGGAAGAAAGCAAGATGGGTGAAACGGCTGGAGGGATGATAGTTTGACGAAGGATGTACTGATTCAGTATGCGGATTTACAGGAAGAAATCAAGGACATTCGCAGGCGAATGGAGAAAACAGAAAGCAGGCTGACGAGAATTCGGCAGGAGGGAACAGTCATTGATTCTGTGACAGGCACAAGGGCAGACGGAACAATCGGGCATATTCGCATTGAGGGGTTTCCGTATGCCGCGCACGATAAGCAGAGTACACATCTGAGACTATATGCGGCGCAGCTGGCGGAAAGAGAGGAACGGCTTCTGGAGCAGACGAACGCAGTCGAGGCATACATAAATTCAATTACGGACAGCAGGATGCGGCGGATTATCCAATACAGAATACTGGATCGTCTGTCATGGTATGAGGTGGCAGATAAAATCGGTGGAAAAGCTACCAGTGACAGCTGTCGGATGTATTTTGAAAGATTTTTAGAAAAATGCTGAAATGTTCGGCAAGTTCGTTTTGAATATGCTATAGTGATACTATGGAAATCGAGTAGGCGGTTTCAAGACACGGCGGATATTTTGCATTACCTCCTTTTGGGACACTTGGAAACGGGTGTCCTTTTTCATTACAAAGAAAGCGGGGCGGAAAAATGAATATAAGAACGACTGTTTACAAATTACAGAAAGCCCTGCTGATGCAAGGGCGAAAAATAAAAATCAATCAGATACAGGCGTATTCCCCGAAAGCAGGGAAGATGATAACGAAATACATTGTCATTGAAAGCAGAGAATTGGAAGATGGCAGAACAAAAAACGAGACCTTACTGGAAACCTACAGCATGGTTGATATTGCAAAGCTGCTTGCCCTTTTATACCGAGGTGATGACGCATGAAGCTGACACCAAAACAGAAAGCGTTTGCGGATTATTATATCGAATGCGGCAATGCGACAGAAGCGGCAAGAAAGGCAGGATATCAATCGAAAAGCCTTGGAGAGGATGCAGCGAAAACCCTAAAAAGCCCTAAGGTTTCGGCATATATAGCCGAGCGGCTGGGGGCGCAGGATAAAAAGCGCGTTGCCGATGCGGATGAGGTGATGGAGTTTTATACTGCGGTGATGCGTGGCGAGGTAAAAGACCAGTTCGGCTTGGATACGGCACTGAGCGACCGTCTGAAAGCAGGTGCGGAGCTAATGAAGCGATATTCTGCGGCTGGTACGGTAGCGGTTCTGCCTGTTACCATCATAGATGATATTCCGAAGGAGGATGCAAATGTCTGATTTAACAAAGCTGATTGCGCCTTCATTTTATGGGGTGCATCATGACATCAAGGCGGGGCGGCACACGCACTACTGGCTGAAGGGTGGGCGTGGCTCTACGAAATCCTCCTTTATCTCTGTGGAAATCATTCTGGGGATGATGCAGGATGCGGCGGCAAATGCGCTTGTTTTGCGGAAGGTGGCGGTCAACCTAAAGGACAGCGTATACGAGCAGCTGCTCTGGGCGATTGAGGCGTTAGGCGTAGAGAATTTATGGCAGGCGAAGCTAAGCCCTTTGCAGCTTTCCTACCTCCCGACAGGGCAGAGGATTTTGTTTCGTGGGGCGGACGAGCCCAAGAAAATCAAATCTACGAAATTCCGAAAGGGCTATTGCAAATACATCTGGTATGAGGAGGCGGACGAGTTTGCAGGGATGCAGGAAATCCGCACCATCAATCAATCCCTGATGCGTGGTGGCAGCAGATTTTTTGTATTTTACAGCTACAACCCACCGAAAAGCCAAAGCAACTGGGTGAATCGGGAGTGCCTACAGCCGAAGGCAAACCGCTTGGTGCATACTTCTGATTATCGCCGTGTGCCGCCTGCGTGGTTGGGGGATGCGTTTTTGCAGGAGGCGGAATATCTGAAAGAGCTGAACGAAAAGGCATATCGGCATGAATATCTGGGCGAGGTGGTCGGCAGCGGCGGTGCGGTATTCGACAACGTAACTGTGGAGGAAATCACCGATGCAGAGATTGCAGCCTTCGACCGCATTTACAACGGCGTGGACTGGGGCTTTTATCCCGACCCTTGGGCGTTCAATCGGATGCACTACGATGCCGCCAGACGGACGCTTTACATCTTCGGCGAGCTGACAAGGCACAGAACGGGCAATGCGGAAACGGCAAGGCTTCTGCGGCAATATGGTGTGCAGGATACGGATTTGATTACGGCGGACAGTGCCGAGCCGAAAAGTGTTGCGGACTATCGCTGCTATGGGCTGTTCTGCCGTGGCGCAGTGAAGGGACCGGGGAGTGTGGACTACTCTATGAAGTGGCTACAGGCTTTGGTGCGGATTGTGATTGACCCGGTGCGCTGTCCCGATACGGCGAAGGAATTTACCGCCTACGAATATGACAGGAACAAGGCAGGGGAGGTCATCAGCGGCTACCCTGACAGAGACAATCACCATATCGACGCAGTGCGCTATGGAACAGAACCCATCTGGAAAAGGAGGGGGCAATAATGCGAAATTTTATCACTTGGGTAAAGGGGGTGTTGCAGATGTTTTTTCAGAGAGAAACGATAAAAAGGGCGGTCGGTGCGGAGGTGGCAATCAGCGCCGGAATGCAGGATGCCATCACGCTCTGGCAGAAGATGTTCTGCAATGAGCCGCCTTGGTTAGATAAGAACACAGAAACGCTTGGGTTAGCCGCTGCGGTTGCCTCGGAGATTGCAAGACTGGTTACTGTGGAATTTCACAGCGAAATCAGCGGCAGTGGCAGACGGGCGGCATCTTTGCAGGAAGGCTATGCTTTTGTGATTTCCAGACTGAGAGAGCAGACAGAATTTGCGGCGGCAATGGGTGGCTTGGTATTCAAGCCTTACATGGACGGCGGAAGGATAGCGATTGATTTTGTGCATGCGGACAGATTTATTCCGACAGCATACAATAGCCGTGGAGAAGTGACGGGCGCGGTATTTGTGGAGCGCGTGAAAAAGGGTCGTGCATGGTATACCAGATTGGAAAGCCATCAGCTGACAGATGCCGGCTATACGGTGCAGAATAAAGCCTTTATCTCCTACCAAGAAGGAGAATTGGGTGTGCCTGCGGCTTTGACAAGCGTGGATGAATGGGCGGATCTGGAAGAAAATCTTGTTATGGGATACCGGAACGGGGATACCTTGGAGCGTCCTCTTTTTGTATATTTCAAGATGCCCTTTGCGAACCACATTGATGCGGAATCCCCTCTGGGCGTTTCGGTCTGTGCGAGAGCGGCGGGGCTGATGGAGCAGGCGGACAGGCAATACAGTCGTATCCTCTGGGAGTTTGAAGGTTCTGAGTTGGCAATAGATGCTGATGCCATGGCGTTGAAGGATACGAAATTGCCAAAAGGGAAGGAACGCCTGTTTCGGAAAATCGGTGTGCAGAAATATAACGGGGATGAGCTTTACAACGTATTCAGCCCTGCGATTCGGGACGCTTCCCTGTTTAATGGCTTGAATCAGCTTTTGCGGCGGATTGAGTTTAACTGCAATCTTTCCTATGGCACCTTATCCGACCCACAGAATCAGGAAAAGACAGCGGAGGAGATCCGCATGAGCAAGCAGCGCAGCTATGCGGCGGTCTGCAATATCCAGAAGTCTTTACAGACGGCGTTGGAGCATCTGGTCTGGGTGCTGGATTATTACACGAGTCTGTACGGATTTGCGCCCGATGGGGAATATGAAGTCACCTTTAACTGGGGGGACGGCGTGCTGACGGACACAGGCGCGGAATATGCACAGATGAAAGCCTTGGTGGATGCGAATATCCTCAAGCCGGAAAAACTGCTGGCGTGGTATTTCGGCATTTCCGAGGAGGAGGCAAAGGACTACATTCCTGCGCAGGATACGCTTGATTTTGGGGAGTGATGAAGGATGCTGAAACCCGAATATTTACAGCGTGTGCCGGATGGCATGATAAAGCTGTATGCACAGGCGGAGGCGGACATACTGGCGGATATGGCAAGGCGTATCAGCACATATGATTACTGGATTCCTGCGGTGGAGCATCAGGCGAAAATGCTTGAGGAGGCAGGGATGGTGCGTGAGGAGATTTTGGCAAGGCTGAAAACGCTGACGGGCAGAGCCGACAGGGAGCTGCGGCAGCTGATGCAGGAGGCAGGCACAGCGGCACTGAAATCCGATGATGCGGTTTATCGCAGGCAGGGACTCAATCCGCCGCCTGTTTCGGCATCTGAGGACTTGCAGAGGGTGTTGCAGGCAGGATACGAGAAAACCTCCGGCACATTTCGCAATCTGACGCGGACAACGGCACGCACCGCCGCGCACCAGTTTGCACAGGCACTTGACCGCGCCTATATGCAGATTACGCTGGGCGGCATGGACTACAACACAGCCATCCGAAGCACCATCAAGCAGCTTTCCGCCGAGGGTGTGGGGGCAATCCGATACCCGACCGGGCGGACGGATACCATAGAGGTGGCAGTCAGACGGGCGGTGGTAACGGGTGTGAACCGGACGGCACTTCGCTTGCAGGATGCCAGAGCGGACGAAATGGGTGCAGATCTTGTGGAGGTTTCCGCGCACGCAGGGGCAAGACCCTCCCATGCACAATGGCAGGGCGGCATTTACAGCCGCAGCGGAAAAAGCAAAAAGTATCCCGATTTTGTGAAAGCCACGGGCTATGGCACAGGGGCAGGCTTGGGTGGATGGAACTGCTCACATAGCTTTCGCCCATGGTTTGAGGGCATGAGCCGCACCTATGACAAGGCACTGCTGAAGGAATATCAGGCGAAGGACTATGAATACAACGGCGTGAGAATGACCGAGTATGAGGCGTTGCAGGAGCAGCGAAAAATAGAAAGAAGCATCCGCAGATGGAAACGGGAACAAAACGCCCTGCAGGCGGCGGGGCTGGACAGCAGTGAGGCATCCGCCAAGATAACGGAATGGAACAGAAGGCAGAAGGATTTTCTGGAACAGACGGGACTGAAAGCGGATGGGACAAGGGTTGCTGTGGGGAAAACAGTTGAAAAACAAGGAAAAAACAGTATAATAAAATCAGGTGCTGTAAGTGGGGCAAGGAATCCTCATAGCAAAGAAGCCAGAGCGCACGCAGAACGGTACTACGGATTGGTTCGCAGCATGAAAACGGATGTTTCGAGAATAGCGAAGGCAACCGGTTTTGCGGAAGAAGATATACAAACGATTAAAAGCTATATTTTTATGGAAAAACATGATTTGGGCGGGGCGGAGCTTGAATATTTTGCCCCGGACTATATGATGGCGGAATCGTGGCAAAGATTGATTGACGGCAAACCGGAATCACATGACATCACATTGCTTAACCACGAGATTATGGAAAGAGATTTGATGAAAAAGGGGATTCCACAGGACGAGGCTCACATCAAAGCATCCGGAAAGTATAATTACGCAAAAGAGGCAGGCGAATACTATGCTAAAATTAAAAAATATAAAAATGAATAACGGTATCATTTCGGCAGAGTATGACCCCGAAAATAGCGGTGTTTTAGGCTCGGTTTCTGTTGATATTAAGAGTGGAGAGATAGTAGACAGCAGACTTTCTGAGTATGACAAGGATTTTCCTGTTTACCTCGGTCATGCGGTTGCCTGTTTGGAAAAATTAGCGTTGCAGGATAGTGTGCCGGAGGAAAAGACGGTCATGTGGTACTGAGTGTTGGACTGGAGGGATGAGTATGTATCATTATACAATATGCAATGTTCCCGATGAAGAACTGTTTTATAAACAATGCGCGGCATTGGAAAAGAATGTAAGGACTTTATTTTTGAAAGGGTGAAATAAGATGTCCTACGAAGAAGAAAAAAATGCTTTGAAAGAAGAATTCGATGTGAAATTTGCGGCTCTTGCAAAGGAAGAAGATGCAGCAATGATAAGAGGGCTTGATTCAGAATATGACGTGAAAAGAAAAATGATGATGCGAGAAGAAAACAAACGATTGAAAGCATTGAAAGAAAAGTACGGTATCAAGTAAGCACTTGCCATTTTTGGTAGGTGCTTTTTGATTGCCCGGAATGGCGAAAAACTATCAAGGCGTGCGGAAAGAACCGTGAGAACAAACTGAAAGCTGAAAGGAGAACGAAGAATGAAAAGAGAGGACATTAAGAAAATTTTCCCCGATGCCACAGAGGAACAGCTGAAGGGCTTACTGGACATCAACACAGCGGATATCGGTAAGGCAAAGGGAGAGCTTGAAGCAGTGAAGGCGGACTTGGAGAAAGCCAACGGCACCCTCAAGGAATATGAAACCACCATTGCAGACCTGAAAAAATCCGCAGAAGGAAACGAGGATTTCAAAAAGAAATTCGAGAATTTGGAACAGCGGATTGCGGACGAGAAAGCCGAGGCGGAGAAGAAAGCCAAGGAAGAAGCGGAAGAAGCCGAGTATTCCAACCGTTTCAAGACGGTGGTCGGGGAGCAGAAATGGCGGGATGCACTGACGGAAAAGGCAGTCTACGCCGAATTCAAGACCGCTTTGCAGGATGAGGCAAACAAGGGCAAGGGGGACAAGGATATTCTGGCGGCTCTGACGCAGGACAAGGAATATTTCGCAAAAGACCCTGCAAGAGTGCCTGCCTTCTCCAGAGGGACGGGCTTTGCAGGCGGCGAGGTGGATGATGCGGCAGTCAGAGCGGCAATGGGCTTATCCCCCAAGAAGGACTAAGGAAAATCGAAAGGAGAAATAAAACATGGCGAACAGCATTACACTTTTCAAAAAATACATTGACCTGCTGGACGAGGTCTATCAGAATGCGTCCGTCACCTCTGCACTGGACGGCGATATGACACTGGTGCAGATGGGCGCAAACACAAACGAAATCGTGATTCCCAAAATCAGCATGGACGGTCTGGCGGATTATGACCGCAACGGCGGCTATGTGCATGGGGATGTGACACTGACGAATGAAACCGTCAAATTCAATTATGACCGTGGCAGAAAATTTACGGTCGATGCCATGGACAACGAGGAAACCGCAGGGCTTGCATTTGGGAAGCTGGCGGCGGAATTCATCCGCACGAAGGTTGTTCCCGAAATGGATGCCTTCCGCTTTGCGACCTACGCAGGCACAACGGGCATTTCCAAGGCAACCGCAGGCACACTGGCAGATGGTGCGGCAGTTCTGGCGGCTCTGGTGGAGGCACAGAACAAAATGGACGAGGACGAGGTACCGCAGGAAAACAGACACCTGTTCATCACGCCTACCCTTTACAACATGATTTATGCAGTCGATACCACAAAATCCAAAGAGGTACTCAATTCCTTTGCAGTTGTGCAGAAGGTGCCCCAGACCCGTTTCTATACCGCCATTGACCTGTATGACGGCAAGACGGACAACAGCGGCGCAAGCGGTGCGAATGAGAAGGTCGGCGGCTTTGTGAAGGCAAGCACAGGCAAGGAAATCAACTTCATGGTAATTCACAAGCCTGCACTGCTGCAGTATCCCAAGCATACGGTCAATAAGGTGATCTCTCCCGATGCAAATCAGGACAGTGACGGCTGGCTGTTCTTCTACAGAGCATACGGTCTGGCGGATGTATACGAAAACAAGGTTGCAGGGATTTATCTGCACCATAGAGCGTAAGGAGGAAAGGCGTATGGCAAAAACAGTAGGCATGGGCGCAAAACAGCCCGAAACAGCGGAAAACAAGGAAATCACGAAGCTGAAAAAGGAAAATGCCGCACTGAAAAAGGAGCTTGCGGCTCTGAAAAAGGAGCAGGAGGCACAGGAAAAGCAGTAAAGGGGGAAAACGCATGATTTATGCGGATTTTTCGTATTACAAAGACACCTATTGCGGCGAAATGGCGGAGGGGGACTTTAAGCGTCTCTCCCGTCAGGCTTCTGCCTATCTGGACAGCGTGACATTTGACCGCATTCCATCCGTTACGGATGAAAAAATCATGGAGAGGGTCAGAGAGGCGTGCTGTGCGGTGGCGGATGTGCTTTTGCGAAAGGAGCAGAGGGACGGCATTGCATCGGAAACGAATGACGGCATTTCTGTTACCTACACAACCGAGGGCAGTACGGACGAACAACGGCTTTACCACGCGGCGGTGCTGTATCTCGGCAATACGGGGCTGTTGTATCGGGGGGTGGAGTGATGCTTGCATGTACGGAAACGATTACGCATATCCGGCTGCGGTATGACAGGAAAACGGATACGGATGCATATATCTGCACTGCGATTCATGGTGTGAGTTGGTTCGGCAAGCTGATTGCTACGCCGGAAAACAAAGGCTTGACGGGTGCGGCGAAGATTACCGTCCGTATTCCGGAGGATGCCATGCCCGATATTACCATCCGAAACGGAGATTTTATCGTGCGTGGTGCGGTGGATGCCATCGAAAAACAGGCAGACTTGAAGGGACTGGAATACTTTACGGTGCTTTCTGTCGGGGATAACCGCAGGAGCAGGCGGAAGGACTTACGGCATTGGGTGGTGAGCGGCGCATGAAATTAGACTATGAGGTTAATATCAGCACAGCGAAAATCCTGCGGAGGTATGGTCTGGGCGAGGATAAGGCGGCACAACGCTTTCTGGCGGAGGATGTGGAGCGGAAATGTCAGCCCTATGTGCCGATGTCGGCAGGCAGTGCCGCCCACATGGTAAACGCCGCAAGAGTGACGGCGGACAGCATCATCTATCCCGGGCCGTATGCGCATTATCAGTATGTCGGCGAGGTGATGGCAGGGCGTGCCCCTAAGCATTACACCGGACAGCCGCTGACCTATCATGGCGGTGCATTGCGTGGCAAGCAGTGGGATAAGCGCATGATGGCAGACCACGGCAAGGAAGTCGAGAAGGATTTGGAAGGGTATCTGAAAGGACGGGGCAAATGAAAAACATTATGGAGGAAGTACGGAAGTTTCTGCGTACCTATCCGCCGCTTGCGGAAGGAAAGCTGCATGTGGATTTTCTGCCGGAGGAGGCACAGAGCTATTCGGTTGAGGCTGTGCCTGCAAAGGAGATTGTGCGCTCCTATGTGGACGGCTCAACGGTGCGGCAGTTTTTATTTGTGGTAGCAAGCAGAGAATTTTTCGGGGATAAAATCAGACAGCAGCTGGATAACCTCAGCTTTTACGGCGATTTCTCCGAATGGCTGCGGGAACAGACCATGGCAGGCAGCCTCCCCAATCTGGGCGAGGGCAGAAAGGTCATGCTGATGGAGGCAACCACAAGCGGCTATGCCATGGCGGCAGAGGCAAGCATGGCAAGATACCAGATTCAGTGCAGAATGGAATTTTTTCAGACAAGATAAGGAGTGAAAACAATATGGATGCAGTAATGAGATATCAGGTGGCGGATTATCTGAACACGGCAAAAAGCGGAACGGAAAGCTTTGCGCTGATGGGGGTTGGGTTTAATACCTTGGACGAATCCCCCAACGCACAGAAGGATTCCAAGACATACATCAATCAGAAATCCCAGACCTCTACGATTAAAAGCTATCAGCCTGCGTTTGCGTTTGATTCGGACTTGATTGCGGACGAGGCGGCAGTGATGGCACTGTATGAAATCGGCAGAAATCAGCTGACGGGCGCGGATGCCGAAAGGGATTATGTGAGAGTGGAGCTGTTCAAGCCTGTGGCAGAAACGCCGAATACCTTTGAAGCAAGAAAATTCAAGGTTGCGGTTGAGGTTTCCTCTATCTCCGGCGAGGGCGGCGGCGTGATGAAGGTAACGGGCAATCTGAACGGCGTAGGGGATTTCGTGGACGGCACGTTCAATACGGAAACCAAAAAATTTACACCGGCAGAATAAGGAAAGAAGGAGGAAAAAGAGATGGGAAAATTTGAGTTTCGCAAGCATGGGATTTTACTTGATATCGAAGGGGTTCAGGTGACTGTCCCCGCTACGGTGGAATATGCAAAAAAGCTGGAGGACGCAGGCGAGAAAATGAGAGCCTTCGGCGCACAGCTGAAGGAAGAAAAGGATGTCGAAAAGGGGATTGATTTCATGCTTGACATTCTGGATGACCTGCTGGGCGAGGATACGGTCGATGCCGTTACGGCGGAGAGGGATGTGGATATTTATGATTGTCTGGATCTGGTGATGTATATTTCCCAAGAGGTGCAGACCTACCACGCAGAACGGGCAAACAGCTACAAGAAGCCTGTCCCCCGGAGCACACAGCCCTCTACCCCCATGGCACAGGCGGCGGTTGAAAACAGAGCCGCACGCAGAGCCAGAGAACGTGCGGAAAGAAGAAAATGAAAGAGCTGCTGACAGGAAACTTACCTGTCTCTTTTTTGATTGGCGGCAGGGAATACCACATCTCCTCTGATTTTCGGGCAATGCTGAGATTGGAGGAGATTTTTTCCTCCGAGAAGCTGACGGATGAGGAAAAGGCGGAACGGGCGTTGAAGCTGTTCTATGGCTGTATCCCCGAACCGCTAGAGGAGGCGGTAGAGCGGCTGTGCTATTTCTGGAGCTGCGGCAGGCAGGAGAAGAAAGAACGTGCCAAGGGCGAGGGTGCAGCGCAACTGCCGATTTATTCCTTTACCCATGATGCAGGGCTGATTTATGGGGCGTTTCTGACACAGTACGGCATTGATTTAAGCCGAAAAAGCCTGCACTGGTGGCAGTTTATGGCACTGTTTGAGGCTCTGGAGGAGGACAGGGTGCTGAAAGAGGTCATGCGGTGCAGAGCGGTGGAAATCAAGGGGGATATGCCGCAGGCGCAGAAGGACTACTATAACGCCATGAAACGCAGATATGCCCTGCCTCTGCCTGAGCAGGAGAAAAGACAGCAGTCTGCCCTTGTCACAGCACTGATGGGGGATGGCAAGGTGGATGAGGTGATGGCGTGCATGAAGAAAAAGTAAAATGCCCCTACTGCGGCTATGAAATGCCTGTTACATACAGTAAGGATGCTGTGTGCAAGGGGCTTTTTTTACGCTGCAAGGGGCGAAGGTGCAAAAGAACATTTGAAATCAAGATAAACGTGAAAGACATCAAGTAGAGCCTGAGCTGCCGATGATGTTCCATACGGAGGTGGGACTATTGGCAGAAGACGGATCTGTTGTAATTAAAATTAAGGGCGATGACAGCCCATTTCAAAAGGTACTGGGAAAAATCGGCAGTGCGGTAAATACGGCTGTAAAGGCGAGTGCTGCGGCAGTCGGTGCGGCATCCGCAGGCGTTGCGGCTCTGGGGACTGCCTGCATCAATGCCTATGCGGACTATGAGCAGCTGGCAGGCGGCGTGGAAACGCTGTTTAAGGACAGCGCGGAAACAATACATTCCTTTGCGGATAATGCCTATAAAACTGCGGGTCTGTCCGCAAATGAATATATGGAAACCGTTACGAGCTTTTCGGCAAGCCTGCTGCAAAGTCTGGACGGGGATACGGAAAAGGCGGCTGCGGCGGCAGACCTTGCCATTACGGATATGGCGGATAACGCCAATAAGATGGGTACCGCAATGGAATCCATCCAGAACGCATATCAGGGCTTTGCCAAGCAGAACTATACCATGCTCGATAACCTCAAGCTCGGCTATGGCGGCACGAAGGAGGAAATGCAGCGTTTACTTGCGGATGCGGAAAAGCTCAGCGGCGTAAAGTATGACCTTTCCTCCTATGCCGATATTGTAGAGGCAATCCATGTGATTCAGACGGAAATGGGCATCACAGGCACAACGGCGAAGGAGGCAAGCACCACCATTCAAGGCAGTGTTGCCAGCATGAAGGCAGCATGGGCGAATCTGATGGTCGGCATGGCGGATGATACGCAGAACTTTGATATGCTGTTAAGCAATTTCATTGAAAGCATCGGCACGGTGGCGGATAACCTTCTGCCCCGTATCGGCGTTGTGATTGAGGGCATGGGGAAGCTGGTTGCAGGCTTGGCACCGGAGATTGCATCCGCATTGCCGACACTGACAAATGAACTGCTGCCAAATCTGGTGGAACTTGGCGTGCAGTCCATCAGCGCACTGGCGCAGGGCATACAGGAGAATGGAGACAGCCTTGCGGCAGGGGCGTTATCCATCGTGGGTACACTTGCGGAGGGCATTGCAGAGCTGCTCCCGATGGTGGCGGATACGGCGGCGAGCCTTGCGGTTTCTCTGGCGGATGGGCTGACGGAAAGCCTGCCGAATATTATTCCCGTTGCAATCGAAACGATTTCGACACTGGTAGAAAATCTGACGGAAAACGCAAATACTGTCATTGACGTAGGGATTCAGATTATCCTTGCATTGGGCGAGGGGCTGATTGCCGCCCTGCCGCAGCTGATTGAAACCGTACCGCAGATTGTCATCAACATTGCGAATGTTATCAATGACAATGCGCCCAAGCTGGTGGATACGGCGTTGTACCTCATCACAAGGCTTGCGGTGGGTCTGGTGCAGGCGATTCCTACACTGGTTGTCAATATCCCGAAAATCATAGAGGCGATTGTGGCGGCGTTCATGGCATTCCAATGGCTCAATCTGGGGAAACAGCTGATTGACGGGGTTGCAAACGGCGTGAAAAAAGCCGGAGAATCCATGGCAACGGCGGCGAAGAACGCCTTCTCCAAGTTTAAATCCAAGATTACGGGCAGCGAGGTTGCAACCGAGCTGAAGAACATCGGGAAGTACATTATTGACGGTATTGTCGGCGGCATCAAAAACAGCCTGTCAAAGATTGCAAATGTTGCCGGAAAGATAAAGGATACCCTGCTTTCCAAGCTGAAGGGACTGTTCAAGATTGCATCCCCCTCTAAGCTGATGAAGGAGGAGGTCGGCGCATATATCGGCGAGGGTATCGCTGTCGGTATCGAGGAAAGCGGACAGATGGCGGTGGATGCCGCGGAAACTGTTGCGAATGGCATTATAGATGCGTTTGCCGGAACGGAAACAGCGGTTGCATACGCCAAGAAAACGGCGCAGAAGGTCGGGGATGTTCTGGAAAGAGAGCTGACCAAGCAGAACGCCGCCTTAAAGGAAATGCAGAAGCAAGCGGACGCACAGCAGGCGGCGGAGGAACTGGCAGACCACAAAAAGCAGCTGGCAGAGAAAAATGCGGAGTTGAATAAGGCGAAGAAAAAAGACCGTCAGAAGATTCTCAAAGAGATTGCGGAAATCGAGGAGACATGGAACAAGAAGCAGGCAAAAGCAGAAAAGGCTGCCGAACAGGAGGCATTGCAGGAGAGAATTTCTCTGCTGAAGCAATTCCAGCAGAAATACGAAGCTGCTCTGGATACCATCGAGCGCAAGCAGGACAGCCTGCAAAGCAAGCTTGCCGATTATGGAGAATTATTCGAGCGTGTGAAAACGGAGGACGGCAAGGAGCTGTTCCAACTGGGCAACCTCAAGGATGACATCAGGCAGCTGGAAAAATACGGGGATGCCCTTGAGCAGTTAAAGGAAAAAGGTATTTCCGACAGCCTGATGGGCGAGATTGCCGGCATGGGCGTGCAGGATGCCATAGACTACATGAACAAGCTGCTTTCCATGTCTGATACGAAGCTGGATGAGTATGTTTCTCTGTTTGAGCAGAAGCAGCAGATGGCGCAGGGCGTTGCGGAAAAATTCTACAAGGGCGAATTTGATGCCTTGGAGAAAGCCTACACCGGACAGCTGCCGGAGTTTCTGGCAGGCATGAAAACGGAGCTTTCCAACGTAGGCACAGCGGTATCCGAGAGTATGCAGGCAGTCAGTGCGGAGGGTGTTTCCGAAGGGATTGCGGAGCAGCAGCCCCTTGTTGCAGAGCAGGCAAAGCAGCTGACCGAAACGGCGAAGGAAGAAATCGCAGGCTATCAGGCGGATTTTAAAGCCGTTGGCGAAAGCCTGATGGAAGGCGTTGCAAAGGGCGTGCGTGACGGGCAAAGCGGTGTTGTCAATGCAGTTGCGAAGGCATTACAGGCGGCAGTGCGTGCAGCGAAAAAGGAAATGGACATCAACAGTCCTTCTCGTGTGATGGCGAAAATCGGCGATTACATGGCGCAGGGTATCGGCGTGGGTTGGTCTGACCGCATGGACAGCGTTTCGGATACCATCAGCGGCAGCTTGTCCGATGGGTTCAGCCGCAGAATGTCCGATGCGTATGAGAAAATGCGTGCCGCTATGAACCAAAACATGGTGCGCCTGCGTGGGGATATCGCCGTTCAGCGTGGCGGAGATACGTCCTATATCACAAAGACGGTCAATCATACAGAAGGAAATACGGTACTGCAGATTGAGCATTTCCATAATGACAGCAAGGAAGCAGTGCCGAGTCTGATGCAGGAAATGGAATTTTCTCGCAGACGCAGAGCCATGGCAAAGGGAGGTGCATAAATGGGTTGGTTTCATTTTAAAGGAAAGGATAGCCGAGACTTCGGGATTCTGATTTCCGCCGCGCCCGAAAAGGTGAGAGCAGAACGGCGTGTGGAGCAGGTTACCATCCCCGGCAGAAGCGGGGAGCTGACAATGGACGAAGGGACGTATGCGCCGTATGTGCTTTCGGTGGAGTGCAGCACCAGAGGAAGTGAAAATCTGGATGAAATACTGGCGTGGTTGGACGGTGCAGGGGAGCTGATTCTCTGCACCGAGCCGGATAAGGTCTTTCGGGCATCCATCTATAACAAGATTTCTGTTGCGGATATGATTTATCTCTATAACAGCTTTCTGTTACAGTTTCGGGTGCAGCCCTTCAAGTACAGCGTCAATGCCGCAGGGGATGCCTTGGAGTTGACCGCCCCGACCACCATCCGCAACAGCGGGACGGTATACAGTGAACCATTGATTACGGTTTATGGTAGTGGGGATATCACGCTTACTATCAATGGGGCGGATTTCCCCCTGTACGGCGTGCAGGAGAGCATCACGATCGACAGCGAAATGATGGAGGTATTCAAGGGTAACACCAACCAGAACGGCAAATACGGCGGTGCGGAGTTCCCTCGCTTTGAGGTCGGGAAAAACGAAATCAGTTGGACGGGGAATGTCAGCAAAATAAAAA